>Ga0214481_100346_pt1 | contig 24507 bp, 15 predicted proteins | sample M1_20Mar14CPVII9_4_FD_165057 | JGI IMG/M metagenome (GOLD analysis project Ga0214481, IMG submission 165057) | Marine eukaryotic communities from Monterey Bay, California, United States - M1_20Mar14CPVII9sort6BwellG10 | ecosystem: Environmental > Aquatic > Marine > Unclassified | place: USA...
AAGCTAGGCATTCTAAGAATTTAAGTCTATATCTCAACTTGACTATCCTCCTTCTTGACGAGAACTAGCAGAGATGCAAAGTCGAATGCTCCACTTCGAGTCATATTCTCATCAAATAGTTGAACGCTCCGAATACCCTGTCTCATACAAGATATTGGAACACTTGAACTTGCAATAATTTCATCGTCTGATAATGAGTTCTTATTCCAGACAGTGAATTGCATTACGGCAACACTTGAGTTCTTCACATCAAAGTGAAACGAGTCCTCAAAGTTCCAAATTGGAGAGAAACCATTATTAAATACAGCATTCGTCATCTGGTTTGTTGTCAATTCCTTCCCCTCATGACAGTCGAATAGAGATATCTTGACATATGGATCAATACATTCGCCACTAGAAAGACCTCTGGGTTTTGGTAGACATGATCCACTAAGAATCTTAACCTCAAGATGTGTCGATCGGGGATCTTCATATATTGCTCGGGATTCCATTTTATCCTTCATCATTAATAGTGAAGGCTTTAATACATATCCTACTCCTCCATTTTCCCTGAATCTACCATCATTGACAAGAAGAGCCTCGTCGGGGGTCTGAATATTCAAAGCAGCCATTTGACACCCTGTTGACCAAGCTAGTATGGGACTGTAGTTACTTGAATCTATCCTTGAACCCGATGGATACGTTCGTGAGATGTGAGTCTGATTGTATAGTATCCACCTATGAGATTGAGCACGTTTACATAACGTGGTCACTCTTGACTCACTAAAGGAGTGCATATGATGAGACGGGGCTTGGTTACTTTCAGCCCAAGTCTTAAACTTTGAGCCATGGAATAAAGTCAGTTTTGCGAGCTCCGGGGCAATCTTATTCGTCTCAAGCTGCCTTTTTGAAGACTATGATTGTCAAGATCGGTAACGAGAGGTTAGATATTTGGATGTATATGTAAATTGGAAGTGTGCTTACTTACTCCAGTCACTGAGGTTTTCTCAGTCCATATGGATTGAAGCTCTGTCATGTCATCATCTGCATCATCATCGGTATCATAATCATCCGCTGTTCCAACTGGTCTTCTTCCTTTCAGTACAACTTTGCCCCTTAGCCTGGAAAGAAATTAGCAGATTGTGATTTGAGATACAGAATTGATAATACAATGAAAAGATGAACACATATACTTACTGTAGTGGAGACGGTAGTGGTCCTTTGAGAGAAGACTCGTCGGGCACATAAAGTTGATTTCCCAGTATAGACTTTAACTGTGTAGCCATAGCTTGCTGATATGGTAAACTGCAATGATTCTCCAGTGATAGAATCAATGGGTATGTTTTGGGATGAAGCATCAAAAATACCTGGAGTGCTTTAATAATGTCTTCAAACAATATCTTTGATGTCATCGTATGTCCATGATAAACAACAGGAATTGGAGTTCCAAGAAACTCATCCTTCCCTCCATCCCAAATGTCTAGTTCAATACATCTACATCCCCGGTATAATGCCTTAGTATACATTTCTACACTAGATAGACCGGTCAACTGATGACCTGTCAAATATGTGTTATGAGATGAATTGATCCAGTACTCTGATAGTGGTTTTGTCATATCACTCTTTGAGAATCGTTCGCGTTCTGGATTGAATATATCATTTCCTCGGCTCAGCAAGTAGGCTTCAAACTGTTCCGAGCTAATATAATTTGGTTGTGTAATGTGATTTGCAACATCGGCCAGCTCCAATTCATGCAACTTTCCAAAAATCTCCATCACATCATTTAATGTTCGATTCTTCTCTCCTTGTACAGTTTGGAGGAAATTATTCAAGAATGAGTTGGCAGACACCTTCTTCCTAACCTTGTTATTGTTCATAAATTGACCAAACATATCAAAGAAAAGCTGAGTCACTGGCTTAACTTGCCATGTATCACGCTTTGTTTTATGTAGCAGTGTAACGCACTGATCAAATGTAAGACCAGCTTTGCGTTGTTCTTTTCGGAGACCGAGTGTTCTAGCAAATTGTTCATACACTGCTTTGTGGTTCTTTTCCTTGACTTGAAAGTTGATTCTATTTAATAATTCTCCCATTTCCTTTTCATTAATTGTATTTGAGTCATCCCGATCAACATCATTCCAGACATATCTTAGCAACAGTACTTCATTCCCCACTTTGACTTTAGCCCGTCCATACTCTGTAACTATACTGTTCAATATGTACAATATCTGTTCTCTATCACCACCTTCGTCTACCATTAAATCTAGTGTCTTTGCACCTCTAAATATTAAAGAAAATGATCTCTTCTCATCAAGGAGAGGTATACCATTATTTTTTGACATTGTCTGTTTCTTTTCTCGTTGTCTGTGTATTGATAAAGATATAGGAAAAAAATTATATGAGATGAACACTTATAGCATAGCGACACATATTAAATACGGACACATGACAACATGAACATACCTAGCCTTTTCAAATAGTAATGTATTCTGCCCATTCGATATCCTAGTAATTGATCCAATATCAACCTTCTCGGCATCAACCGACATGAATGAAAAGGTAGAATCCAATCCATCAACTGAATTATTAGTACCAATACTTCCACTAGTTCCCACACTTCCATAACTAGTATTACGAGTTGATGTGCCCAAACTTGTGTTTGTACTACTTCGTGCTCTACTTAATATGCCTGGTCGTTTTAATGACGTACGAGTTGAGGATGATGTACTGCTACCAACTCGTTCCAACTTAAGTGATCGGGGTAATACAGATATTATAAACTTATCTTTTGATAGTAATAATGTAGCTGCTTCTAACTTGCCCTTGGACGTTACCTTGAATACATTGATACCTCTATGAAATACTTCTGGCACTGATATATGTTCTAATGCACCCTTGAAATTACTACGATGTTGTGAATTATGTTGTTGCTGCTGTTGATCTGATGGTTGCTTATTATTAAATATACGGGGTATACCATTACCAAACATGTTAGCTAATTGCAAATTGTTGTTATTGTTGTTTTTATCTGAGCTGCTCTTATCTGATGATGAACTTGCCACCTTTGCGTCCGAATGTTTAAACCATTGCATAGTGCATTATATATTGTGGTAATGGATCGATATACTCGCTCGTGGTAAGTAAATCAATCAAATCTCTCCTTGCCCCTTCTCCGTTGAAAGTTTAAGTATTGATTGAGGTTGGATTGAAATCCAAGTTACACCTAATGTTTGCAAATTGTAAATTAAAGAACGATATCAAATCATTTCAGTTAGAGGAGAGGAACAACTGTCAACATAATAACCGGCGGATAAGAGATTATACAGTGCATTAATCAATAGCTTCAGGTGTACAAGTTTATCATCAATAGGTAGACTCTTTAATCAGATATTACTACCAGAGTAGATACCCCAAAGCGTATCTTTTTCTCTTTTTCACATCACATATACCGACAATAATAAAAATTATATCAATACACCACCATGTTGTTGTTGAGATATTATACCTTGCTATTGATAATATGTATTGCAAGAGTACAAACCTTTCATATTACATCACCACAGCATAGTAAAAGTTATTCTCATAGTTGCAGAGTATTGCAATTGAGAGTACAAACAAGTGATGAAGATAATGAGGAACAGTATTCGGATATAACTCAAAATTTATTTCCTGAGAATAGACGAGTTAATAAGCAGGCTGCATCATCATTTCCTTCTGCATTCAAGGATGGAGAGTTGAAGGATATGAATGATCGGTTACCACCACAACAACAACAATCTCCTACTACTACTTCCCCAACAAAGAGAAAAGTTATTGTAGACAATCGGGCATCAGCTTTATATCAAAGGATACAATCACAGAGAAAGCAAGTAGCATCCAAGAAAACAAAATCATCAACGACGCCAAAGAAAGAAGATCATTATGATATAACACAATCATCCTTTCCAGAAGAACGACGTGATAAATCTTCATTCAGAAAGCCGCAATTATCTGAAATGAATGCTAAAAATCCTAGATGGAATAAACAACAGAATGACGATGAGGGATATTTAGATATCATGTCACAATTTCCAAAGGAACGTCCTTCTTTATCAGTAAATACAGGGACTTTAAAAGAACGGACAACATCGGGTACATACTATGATGAAAAGAGAAAAATTGGTAGTGCAGATGTTTGTGATGATGATTCTCTCGATGATATGAACTTTCCTTCAGAGAGACCTTCAACTTTGGTGAATACTGGAACTGAATCAGTTACGGAAGGGATAAAAGAGGTATCAAATGATAGTATTGGAGATGATGAGTCATTTGATATTACAAAGCAGCATTTCGTTGGAGATAGGCAATCATTTCGTGATATTGTCAACGGATCAGGATCCCGTCGAGGAACGACTGCTGGACAGAGTACTTCCAAATCATATGAGGGTGCATACCGAGATATAGCACATAACTTCTCATCCAATGTGGCATCACTTCGGGGACATCCCAAGCCACGAAAGGTGCAAAAGAATGATGCATTAAATCAAGATGTAGCAAACAGATTTTCATCTGATATTGCATCTCTTCGAGGACATCCAGAGCCTAGGAAGATCACAAAGGTTGAAAGGGCTACTAAAGCAAAGGAAATTACCGATAGTGAATACATGGATAAACCTCGTGTGTTTAAAAAGGATCTTGACTTGACACCACCATCAAGGAAAGTACCATCAACGATTGCCAAGGGCGTAGTGAATGAAAGCGTGCCAAAAGAGGCGGATAAATTTCTTGATAATAGTTCATTTGCCTGGAACTTAGATTCTACAAAGAAGAAAAAAGAGGTTGCACCATCTCAGACGGGTACACAGGAGAATCAAGATCAACCATTCCTCGACAAGCCTCGTGTATTCCAGTCCAATATCATTGATATGAAGACAAATAACATGAGTGGTGCACAGTTCAAACGCAGTAGTGTCATGCCTCCCGAACAGAGGGTGGTTCGAGATCATTATGATACTGAAATGGCAAGTAATGTTAGTACCAGAAGGAGGAAAAGAAGATCTGACAGAGAGGACAGCGAATCTTTTGATATTACAAGGGCACCATTGAGTGATGGCCCCTTATCACGAACGTCATCGGCTGTGAGAGATGCAAATACAAAAACGCTAAAGGAGAGACAACAAGAGACAATGAGTCAGTTTGCTACAACATATAGCTCTGCAGACCTTGGGGATTTATCGAATGAGGAGAAAGAGCTATCGTATGATGAGGTTATGTACTGGCTATTATCTCACTTGCCTAATTTACAAGAGGAGGATGCAATAACTTACTTTCATCATTTGGTCGATGATGGCTTTGACAGTATTGATCTTCTTACAGAACAACTGGTCGAGGACGATTTAATGTTCATGAAAAAGGCTCACCGACGAGCATTATTGAAGAGTATTAGCGAAAATGTTGAGAAGGAGAAGTCTGATGAGGAAGATGAGAAAGGTTCAGATGATTCAACTGAGGATGAGATTAATGGCCCTATTTCTGAGCTGACCAATGAAGAAAGAGTACCCTCAAAGACAAAGGCTTCTGATCAAGATGAGGAAGAGTTTGATGATATAACGCGTTCAACGTTTGTGAATAAATCTAGAGGTAGACCCTCTCTTTCTTCGGTCACCACTCAATCTACTTCAAGCCGAACCGCTAGAAGAGGGTCGATGCCGGTGGAGGAGGATGAGGCATTTGACATCACAAGAGATTCCTTTACCGATCGCCCTTCGTATGCCTCAGCAAGTAATGATGCAAACCACGAAACTCTTTCGGCAAGGGATATAAACAAAAGAGGGAAGAAGGCTGTTAAGTCTCGCAGACCAATAAGTAGGGATAGTCATAAAGTGATACAAGAAGAAGTAGAAGAAGATACACCATCATTATCATCTGAGCCTCTGCAATCTGATTCGAATAAAGGCTCGGTAGCTCCAAGAGCAGAATTATATCAATACTATATTGAGAAAGGGCTAGACAATGAAGAGGCTCAAAGATTGAAAGATTATTTCACAACCTGGTCAAATGATGCAAAGAGTCACGAGATAAGGTTCACTTCAATATTTACCTGTCCTATAACCGGAGAGCATTTTGCTTGTGGTAATCTAAAGCAAGGTGGAGGGGAAGTTGTAGTCGAGGACAAAACATATTGGTACAGTAAGTTGTGGTCAGCTTAATTCGCCGATGTGTCCTTTAATCCTTCAACTAACTCACTTGTTCTCTTTGCAGAAACCAAAAAGCAGGCAATGAACGCTGCGGCTGCCCGGGCACTTGACTGCTTCTCAATGCGGGATTGTGATGATGGCATGACAAAGACAGTTCTGAAGGTACAACGTTGTGACAACGCCCCGTACCTAACAGATCACGGCCCTCTTCTACCAGAGATACCGACCGGGGTATCATTACCAAAGCTTTCATGAACAAAGATAACACAGCACATAATGCATAAGTAGCACGTGATAGCCTATGGTAATAGATTAGACTCAATATCTCGATCGGCCACTTAAACTAGTTTATACATCACTACTGTTCTTCTCTGCCTGCTTCTGCGCCTTCTTCCTGGCAAACGCTCTTAATCTTTTTTCCTTCTTCGCCAGCTTGGCTGCCTTAATTTTCGCCTCTTTCCGTTTCTTATTTTCCTCCTTCTGTTCTTTAGTCAGCTTCTTCTTAGGTCGTTTCTTTTTACCAATCTTCTCTCCATCGTCATCCCCGCTATCAACATTCGCCATACTTCGTACCTTATGTGTTGTATCATCAATTGTAGCCGAGCCTGCCTCAAGGCCTAGTATCTTCTCAAACTGGGTAGCGGCCGATTTCACAGACTCCGTCTTACCTGTGATGATATACTTAGTTGCCGTTTGCTTGGGACCTGATACCTCGTCATCATCATCCTTTACTTCCCCTTCTTCCTCCTCCTCCTCTCCATCGTTTTCTTCTTCCCCTACCGTTTCACCCCCTTCATTATCATCATCGTCGTCATCATCGGACTCTCCTTCCTCGTTCACTATTGAAACACTAGATGTTCCGTCAATGTTGCCTCTGAACCGAAGCTTCTTCCTTCGGATTACTGTATTAGTCTTTCTCTGTACCTTTCGAATCTTCCCAAGATTTAAGAGCTTTGAATTCGGTGTCCAGATCTTTACTATAACTGCTTCAGCATACGTGTCATCCTCCTTATTAATCTTTGCTGCTGCACTTTTGGTTTGAGTGGTCTCACTCTTATTATTAGTGACAATTACACCTGTTGGGGTATAAATTTCTCCTGCAGTGATACTTAGCATCTTTACTAAACAACGCTCAACTTTATCAATATCCCCTTCCAATTGAATGACGTTAGGTGGAATTGTGTTTGGTTGTTCCATAATATTCGGATTTGCATTACCAGAATCATTATTACTAAACAACATTGCCATGCCGGGATCATTCTGGGCTGCCTCACGTTGCTTCCATATGTTATCTTCAGGGCCAGTGACATTGGACATAAATTCATTCGGTGGGACCATAATTCGAGTTTCATTAGTAGCACTTAATGCGGCCAATACGATACCACCTTTACCAACCACCATGTTATGTTTTGACTTGAGAATTGGAATGTCCAACACAATTTCTGGAACATTCTCTTCCTCCACAATGGTTACTAATTGTCGACATGCCGAGAAGCAACCCACAGGATCACCCTTAATAACTACCGGAGTCCATTCATCATCTTCGTCAATTGATTCAGTTTGATCATCACTATTGTGGTTCCATGTAGTATTATTATACCCATCTGTAGCAACATGATTATTATCTGAACTGCTCTCATTATTATTATGTTGCTGATGATAATCCTCTCTTGTAGTATTGGTACTATCATTTAACACACTAATGCGTATAGGTGTTACGTGACCCGCATTGCAACGCATAGCTTCTCGTTGCACACTTACAATCGTACGGCCACCCCTTCCAATAACAGCCCCAACAGAATGTGGTGGGATATACATTGTAATTTGTACTTGTTGGGTTGGATGTGATATAGTTTTTTGACGTAATTGTGCAAGTGAGAGTGCTTCAGGTGACAATTGCTGATTGTCTGCTGCTTTATCCTGAGGAGTATTATTATCAGCTGCTACTCTACGTCTGGGAGGAGCCATTTTTATGTTTGTTTGTTTTGTGGTTGGACTAGTTATAATAAAATAGTACTTGATAACTGGGAATGTCACTTCCAATTGAAATTATGGTACTATCTAATTGCTTCTTACAATATTCCTCCCGATTGCAATTAATATCTAATTGCTTCTTCTAATAACTTTACAAAGGCTTATCAACTTAAATAATTTTTCTGTGACTGTGATGTTTGTATCTTTATACACAGTTTAATTTTCAACTGCACTGAACTAACAGCTATCTATTGATAAACAGCAAGAGCGTCGTCTCTTCAATATTGTACATCGTGAATATGATTATTGTTCAGCAAACCAATAACATCACAACACCACACACAATCCACAGTACCTGAACAAAGTTGTTGTTTGTAGGATACCAAAGGATACCAAATAATACTTCTCCTTCTATCATACAATAACTACCATATTGTAATAATGGTCGGCTCTATTGTCCTACGACGCCTTACTCAGGCAAGGCCAATTGCTGCCTCTATATCTAGGAGAGCAATGTCTACACCCGTATCAGACTCACAAATGTCGGGAGAGGATAAATCACTCAACCGCATGTCACGAACTGAAAGTATTGTAAGTGACTATTTTTGTTTGTGTTTGTGCTTTATTGTATGATGTTTGTATATCTAATAAAGCCTCTAAACACTCCTTCTCTACCTTTGATGTCACTTCATATTTTATGTCGTATTTCGTATCTATACTAATTATATATATATATATATCAACAAATCATAAATCATCATACCTACAAATAAAAAACACATCACAGTATAAATTGGGTAAGCATCGATCAAACGGACTTGAATTAATAAAAAAGGTACCAGTTATTGAAGTAGAGGGTGATATTGCAATTTGTGATGGTGGCGGGGGAGCATTAGGTCATCCCATTGAATATATCAAAGTTGGTTCAAGAGGTGGCGAGCCTGTATCATGTATCTATTGCGGATTAAGATTTGCTCAGAAGGATGCACATTAATTACATTCCTTCTTTGGGGAATGAGAGATTAATGTTAACGATTCACTAGAGTTATCGATTAAATAGATCTGATGGTACAATAATATTATGTAGGAATAGAAAGGAGGCAGTTGGGTTAAATTTGGCATGGAATTAATGTATGACAAGAAAATGTTAAACCACCCTACTTTGAATATCATTAAAATGCTTATTGATGTTTGAATGTTATGAAACATTTATAGAAGTTAACTATCTAGTATAATAACTTCGTACTCAATAGATGGGGAGTACACTTTGAATATGCTAATATACCCGGAGTCTCCGCATCGTTCAAGGCCAACTTTTGTAACGGTTTGACTTGCAGTGTATGCCAAGGATTGAGTGGATCGAGAACTGCATTTGCTTGCCCATTACCGACATTATCTTGACTAAAGATCAATGCCGATGTAATGCAGGATGCTTGTTTCAAGTTTGTCGAATCAGGATGTTCATTATCTTGGTTGGAGTGAGAGAGGGCTAGGCATGCAAGAATAATATCCATCATCTCCTCGGAAGATGATAAATCTTTGCTATGCATCGTGTGGTCACTTCTCATGCTAGAGCTAAAGCGCTGCCGTTTGAGAGTAGGCTCGATATTCGAATTTCTATTGTCAGTAAGTTGTGAGGCATACTCGGCTGCAATATCAAGTAGGAATCTCGCTTTACCTGAGATGCATTGAGTGTTCATTGCCCGGAGTAAAGCAATGGTAAGTACCTCTTCCTTACCCTTTGAGGAGGGACTACTTTTGAGAAAATCGATACCAATATTAACACCACAAAGCCGAAAGAGCAAGTCATCAGCCAGAATACTCAAGTCCTCGATTTCGTTTGTGCTATCACATTTTAACCCTCGTAAGAACAGTAATGCATTGTGTAACGCAGACACCGTAAACTTTGTATAGGATGAAATGAGTGGATTGAATATGGAATGTATTTCTGGATCGTGTTCCAAGCCCAACTTTTCCAATACTTCGGTGGCGGTAGCAACCATTGTCATGTGACGGATAGTCTCCTGCAAAGTGATCACAAGGCTTTCAATGGTGCCATTGTCAATTGTATTCTCCTTCTTCTTGCTCTCGCCAATAGTAGTACTGATAACTGATTCTGCATTATCAATGAGATGGAATGAAGATTGAATACTTGCAACATGAAATCGAACAAGTAAAGTATGGACGTCTTTCACTTCTTCATCATTCAATCTGCGAACCATGTGCTCATCAACACTATCAGACCATGAATCGAATAACCCAGCTTTACATTCATCAAATGAATTGTATCCCATCTCTTCAAGGGTAACATTGGCAAAATGTTCAAGTAGATAGCAGACAAAGTACCCAACATTACTAGATGGTGATTCCACTTGTTGATCCTCTAAATCACATAGATAACGGTACATGAGAGTGTGCCCCAACAACAGTGCATCCTTGGACGGTACACACAAGAAGAGTGATAAACTACCAGTACTATCAAAGCTGCCATTCTCTCTCTCGGATAATGCACGTTCGATATCACGTCCCTCAGATAATGTATTTAATAACCTAATAATTGGTTCAATATTCGACCCAGAACCTCTTCCTTCTTGATCGGTATTACAAATCTGTACAACTTCATCTACCAATTCATTAACATATCGATCTTCAAGTGTAGGTGGATTATTCATGTTGAGATTTAGAGCAGCACTTACAAAGTACTTTCGTATAATATCTGATGAAATACAAGCGGTGTTATAACAAAGTTGTTCCATGGATGAAAAATACTCCTCATCCTCCTGGGGATTATTGTGAAGTGCCCTTTCATCCAAATAATCTAAATGTTGTAAAAGATTTCTAGGCACAGCTGTGAGTAACCCCACAAGTAAATCAGTAATATCCTGCTGCTCGTCATTACATGAACCATCATTCATGATAGTATTATTTTGGTGATGGGATGATGGCGGTACACCAGTTTGTTGAGTATTGTAATAATTAAACACTGCCAATTCATAATTAGCAACTGCATTTTCTAAACGTGTAGCAGCTTGTATACGTTGTCTTTGCATTGTATGTCTACTAACAATACCGTTATCATCTTCACTCCTCATATTATTGTGGTTATTGTTGTTCATAATATTTTTGTTGATATCATAATAATTTTTCCTGCGTGATGCTAATGCATTTGATCGTTCAGAAGGTAAAGAACCGGATAGAGAGGAGATGTATGTACCCTCGGATGTACCACCAATACCAAGTTCCAATTCATGATTGTTGTTATTATGTTGATGATAATAATTTTGTTCGTTTACATTTTGGTCAAGTGAGAGGGCTAAATTGATGGCACTGCGGAGTTCAATTGCGGCTTCATCCATGATAATTATAATTGGTTATATATCAGGGGGTACCAACAATATGATAGGAGAGGATAAGGGTTATTATCACCTCTCGTATTAACATTAGCAGAATGAAGCAGGCAGAAGATAAAGAAAAAATGGGAAAGTGAGTCGCTAGTACAAACGGGACCCAGGAACGAAAGAGCCCGAGCGAGAGCTTGCTAGGTACACTCATAGGTAGGTTGCATCTTCTCAAATGGGATATATCCGTATGTTACCAGCTATTGCATATGTAAATATGTTCGTATAAACTACTGATAAGTACCATATCTGTCCTTGATATGATACTCTATGACTTAATGATACAACCCCTTCATCTTTGAAGCTGCAACTGCAAGTATATCACATCATTTCGTATGCTCAATTTCTTACCATTTTATTTGTAACTTGAAGTAGAATTCAAGCCAATATGATACTACTGTCAGAATAGTCAGGCCTGTCAAGGAGAAGTCAGAAGAGAAAAGTTGAGCCCTACCCATCACTAGCAATTACAAAATCAAAATGACCCCAAGTTGGCACTTTGACCCATTTGGTTCTATTGTGGTAACCGGCCAACGAGTGTGGTCCTTGGCTGTTGATCTTTTGATTGTGTTTTGAGAGAAGCAAAAAGGGTCGGTTCAATTATTTCGGAGGGCAGTTTTAACACACAGCCTTTCGGATAGAATTATCATAAAATGACCCCAGCCTGGTATAATTGTCCTCATCATTTTCTCATAAAATTGGGCAATTGATGAGCAACAAGCAATATGAATATGTAGGGCACTATTGCAAATAGCTCATCATGCATTCACGAGCTTCATCATGGCAATAGGTGAACAGATCATAATATTAATACCCATTGACAAGTAAGAGAATCAAAACAATTCTCATAGTGATACGATACACATAATTTACAACTTCTCTATCGTATTACATCAGGCTAAAGTGACAACTTGTGGCCTGTTTGACGACTGTGAAGTACATATTGGTTTAGGCAACTACGATTACTATCTATAATATAGTCGGATATATCACGATCAATTCAGTAGTAGTAGAGATAGTCAAACATTGCAATTGGACAGTAGAACAATACTGTAAGAGGATAGACATCTCCAGAGTCATCACAGGTTGATTGCAATACTATCATAAACTCATTTACCTCCTCCTCTATTTAGTTGTTGATATCTACTGCCGTCGGTATTCGAGATATTGGAGATAAGAATTACATATATAGATAATGAACCCACACTATACAAAGAGTCAAAAGATCAAAGCAAAACAGAACCACCCATCATTATCTGTCAAGGAAACAACGATAGATAATAGTCCAAGTAGTAGTAAAATGATACCACATAAGCAAAATCCAACAACAGATCAACCACCAACTCGTCATAATGCATATCCAACGAATAGACGTCCATCATCTGAGGAGCAGCAGGCGGCTGGTGTCGAAGCTCTAGCTCGGAGTAATTCTTTCCAACAACAACAGAATCAGCAGCAACAACAACAAGATGAATCAATAATTGCCCCAGTGGCACACAGTCCAACACATAGCTTTGATGATAGTGCAGCTAGTATCAATCAAGAGTTAAAATTAAATGATAGTAGTGATAATCAACAACAACAGCCACAGAATAAGCGCAGAAGATTAAACTCATCAACCACAGAATCAACTAGTACATCAAATAATATCAATAACCAAAACAATAACAAATCTGAAGTAGAAGACTTTAGTTCCCAATTCTTTGCCTCACCAGTATCACCATTATCATTACGAAAGATTATCCCACCAAAAGATTGTTTACGAATACAAGGTAGATTCGATTCCAACGATCCTGGAGCATTAAAGGAGGTGTTACGATTTGATTGGACTGCCGTTATTGAACGTGCCAAGAGTCATCCACACGAGGCTGCAGAACCATACTTTAGTCCAGTGGGAAATGCTTCTGCATCATTAGCAGCTACCGGAGTCGGTGGTAGCAATAGTAGTCCTGAATCAAATCACATACTAACTTACAAACCATTACATGCCATGCTCAAGTATGATCCACCATTGGAGGCAGTAGAAGCTGTGTTGAGAGCACATCCCGAAGGGGCATTAGATGTTACATTTGAAGGTACAGCATTAAAGATTGCTGCCGAGAGCAAAGTTAGTTCCATGTTAGTACTAAGGTTACTGTTAGTAGCTGAGATGGCAATGAGGAAGAAGATGAAACAACAGAAGCAGGCCGAAAAGAAGAGAGCTCAATTACAACAACAAACAACAACCACTGGTAATCTCAAACGCAATAGCAGTGACGAGTCATCACATGGTAGTGCTTCACCTCCCACAAGCACAACACCAGACGAAGATAATACGAGCATGTTCGCAGGACACAATCCAATTCGATGGATAACCGAACGTCGTATCCCTGTGAAAACAACAGCCATGCTACTGAAATGGTATCCAATCGGTGCATTTCAACGACCTTGGGATAAAGATGGTAAGCCATTAGCAGATGATATGGGATACACATTACATGATAATATGCAAATGAATGTACTCGACAGTCCATTGATTGAGATAGTTGATGATTTTGCACGCGACCACTTCGACGATGAGGGTAATAATAGGAATGATAATGATTTATTGGGTGGAAGTGAGGGTGGAATGTATGGGTATGATGAATCTGAAATGTCTGATGATGATAATATGATGATGCAGCCACAGCAGTTGGGAGCAGTTGGTACTGGTACTACATCATCGATGACGAGAAGACCACCAAAGACACATGAACAACGAGAGCGACAACGGAAGGAGAAGCGGTGGGAGAAGTTTTTGCATATACTTTATGCTGTTGATATATCACTTCAGTCTACAAGAGGACAAGCTAAAGGTCCCGAAACTCCGCCGACTGACAAGCAGCAAGCTGAAGAATACGAGTCACCCAAGACCCCACGGGCAATCGCCGAGGCTCGGGCATCGGCAGCTAAGAAGTATGCATCGTCGACATCTCCTCCTCGACAACAAGCTCAACCCAAGGTCACGCCTTTCCATCCTGTCCATGCATGGATACGTTGTCTGACTTCACCACAGTTGGGTCTTGACCATTGTCGACCGTACGGTGTGTGGTCTGTGCTTCGTGTCATGGGACAGCGTATACCCGCCGAGTTTACTGTTCGAGATGGTACCGATGGCAACCGAACAGTCTTCCAAACACTTGCTGAGAGTAAGGCAAGTGATTGTAAGCTATGCAATGAAGAGGTACGAGATGTAGTTGAATGCTTAATGGAAGCTGATTATAGGTCGGCATTCATGCCAAGACAGTCGGACGGACGACTCATTGGTCACATTGCATTGGAGAATGGCTGGCCATGTAAAGACTTGTTCTCAAGAAAGACTGGTGCTACTTGTGCCTAATAGATATTACTTGATATAGAGATCTTGTATGCGTAGAAGATTATACAAAAGGATTTATAAGCTAGAGATTTGAGTTGTGTAAAGTATCCTTCACTACTAGAACACCTTAACACTTCTTGTGAAGAAGGAGAAATAGCATATGAATTCTACCAGTGTTCATACTACCAGTGAATGAAAGAGGGAAGCAAAGCATATGAGGCCACGGCCGGCTGCGACTTTACAATTAGTAGCTGCTGGACAAGTACCCAGTTGAGAGTGTGGAGCAAGCAAAGGGCAAAGGATACCGCTGGGCAAATAACCATGCCCATGAAAAACACCTCATTACTCATTCATCAACAACTCACATACACTCACTTAATCATTCCTCACTAACTCTCTCTAAAGTTGTCATAATAACTCTACTTCTCTGATCATACCTATTACCTTTAATATGTCGCCACGCCTACATCTAATTGCTGCAATAGTATGCATAGCCGTCGGCTTCGGGGATGCATTTGCACCACCAGCATCGATATCAAAAGTCACTCCATCTTTTCAACAACACAACATACATTATACTAATACTATATCGCTTAGAATGAGTGAATCAGAAGAATCAACAACATCATCGGTTGCAACTATTGAAGAAGAGGAGGAAGTACCAATGGATGCAGCTACTAAATTGCAAATGGAGAAACAGAAGAAGGCAGATGAATTAAGAGCACAAGAAGTATTCATGAAACGTAGCACGGGTATTCACAAATGTTCTAATTGTGATTGGGAGTATGATCCCGAGAAGGGTGACTCATTCCTTATTGGTGGTATGATTAAGCCAGGTACTGCCTTTGAGGATTTACCAAGTAATTGGCGTTGTCCTACATGCCGTGCGAGTAAAGATGGGTTCAATGAAGTTGTAGAGACAATTCCTGGATTCGAGGTTAATCAGGGATACGGATTTGGTACTAATGCCATGACAAGTGGTCAGAAGAATACACTAATTTGGGGAAGTCTTGGATTCTTCCTATTCCTCTTCTTGGGCGGCTATGCTTTGTCATGATTTGGTAATTTGTGATGTGATATGAGGGGATACTCAATTGTACAATATAGATATATGTCGATGTGGTATTCTGTTAGAGTTTTGAAATACAACGGATAATCAAGACAAACGGGCATCATTATATCCTTTACTCGATTATACAGCAGCGGAAGAGTAACAGATAATCGTGATCCAAAGTCGTCAACGGCTGCTCGAGTATGATGTATCTAAAGTAAAACACCAATCAAAAAGACAAACATTTCATTTTTTGCCAAAGATGTCAAAAGACAAGAGATCCTCGTCGTCAGAACTATCACTAGATACATCAGAGATATCATCGTCGTCTTCCTTTGTGTTCTTGGTAGAACTTGCAGGGTTGGAGAATGCTGCCATGCACTCTTTCAGCTCGTCCGACACAGTTTCATCCTCACCAGTATCACCACCAATAGATACTCCCACACTTGTACCAAACTGCCTCTGGTTACGAATGTTACGTCCTCGATGAGGATGTTGAGTACCCTCCCTGCCACGTTGCTGCTGACTTCCATACTCAGGTGTGATGCCGTGCAACATATCAGATGCATACTGTGGTGCATTGTTCTTCCCCAGCCTGCCATTCTTGGCGTTATTCTGCTGCTGGCCAATCTGTCTCCTGTTGTTTGCATTGATAGAAGCTCTTGAGTTATAATTAGAGACATATGGGTTGTTGTTTCTACCCCCAGCTTTGTTGTATGGGTTAGAAACTCCTCCCCCACCCCTAGATCCTTGCTGTTGATATCCCCCTGAAGAAGAAGATACACTTGTAGTTTGAGGAGTACGGTATTGATTGTATGGATTGTTGTTTGCTGACGACGATCTTGATGCCTCATGAGGAGGGTTGAAGTTGTTGCTGTACGATCCATTGTTATTCCCCGAAGCCTGACGGTTTTGTTTCTTCCTGTGACACTCTTTCTCGTAAGTGTTGGCCAACTGATTAGAAGAAACGATATCATCCTTTATTTTCTGGATTTCAAGTTCTGCTTCCTCTACCTCCTTACGATGACGCTGCAGTTGAGCCCTTTGTTGTGTAATTCGGCGCGCACGATCCCTGCTTTTCTTGACAGCATCTTCATTCTTATTCTTCTCGGTGTGTAGTGCACATTCTGCCTCAATCAATGCCTGCCGAGTCTCTCTTTCATGTTCCACGACTTGTTCCATTTCCTCATCAACTTTCTTGTGCTTCCTCTTCTTTGTATTAGTATTGGTATCGTCATCCTCCGACTCGGAGCTAGCATCATCATCATCGTCGTCTTGTAATCTACGCCAAAGATCAGTGCTCTCATTGGAGGCATCCTTTACACCGAAGTTAATCCCTCCATCCAATACTAAAAGGGAAGCTTCTATCCTTGTTTTCTTGATAGATGCCCTGAATTCTCGGCAGCGTTCCAAAAAGGCAACCCTCTGGGAATGGGAGGGATTAATGAAGGTGTGATATTTTATATGTGAATATGATATGATACAAACTCAATCAAACTAAAAGCTTACCTCAGTCTCAATACGTTTCTTAACTCCATCATGCTCCAACGTGACAAGACGTTGCTCCTTTAACGCACGATCTTTCTCTTCTTCTTTGTCGGTATACTCAATCTTAACCTCCTTGAGTCGAGCAACTAGTTCCAACTCCTCAGTTTTGGCCATGTTTGTTTCTTCTAGCATATTTGCTTTCTTATCATGTATGTTGGAGATCTTCTCTTGTTTCTGCTCTAATTTTAACCTAACATCTGCGACACCCCTATAATTTATTGTTAATAGAAAAGAGAGTGAATAATATACATTGTTTATAAATAAAATACAATACACAATAATATATGAATTCTTACCGGCGTGCCTCCTCAATTCTGGTATTAATCTGGGCATACTTGTCTAAAAGACTGACAGCCCCTGGCTTTGATGTTGTCATTGAGCTCATTTCTTTGATAAAAAAATAGCTTAATCTGTCTTGTAATAAATTAAAATAAACCAAATATACGCGTGCTTGCGGCAGCGGCAGCGTATCGATCGGCGTTGATAATATTTCTTCTGTTCTTTATTTATTACCTTTGCCCTTGGATAATTGGTGGAGATGAGATTCTTCTTTCTTTGTGATGAGCGTGGTTCAGAAAAAAATGAGCTTCAGTCACTAACGACTCAATAACTGAAACTCCTCTCAGGAAAAAAAAAATCACCACTCATTTTTCAACAGACGCAAGCACACCCAACAGAAAGAAACTCCTACTCTCCTTTATTAATCAAAAGGACAATCCAGCCTGCACACCACTATTCTATAATAGGACAATAATGAGTTCATATGGGAAACAATCGTACTGGGATGAACGGTAAGGATAACGTCTGCGTGCCGCTTGGCTTGTATTCTACGGGGATTTAATTAATTTGCCCGTATAATTATACATCATGAACTCACATGATCTATCCACGCTTTAACAACAGATATACTCTAGAAACAGAGCCAGCGGAATGGATAGTCACTGGGTACAGTGTCTTTCAACATTTATTATCACCAAAGTTCTTGTGCCACAATTCAGCTCCGCCTCTTGGAGGTGATATTAGGTTACACACCCTTAACAACTGGCCTTATCCCGGACGACCTCTATACTTCCCACCGTTAGTTGAAGGAGAGGAAGAAGTCAGTCAAATCGGGGGAAGGTACTTTCCCTCGAAGGAGAATTGCCGTGTTCTTAATGTAGGATGTGGTAATTCATTGTTAGGTGAACATATGTTGCGAGATGGATATACAGATATTGTCAACGTTGATTACTCAAGTGTTGTTATCAACAAGTTGAAAGAAAAGTATACATCTGACTTTTTTGTTGATCTCAAGGAGAGTCTTGACCGTGGAATGAGGCTTAAAAACCAATTAGGTTTGGTAGATACTCGTGATGATCATGCTGCTTCTGAAAGTGTTGCCCCTATGCCCAAGATGACTTTTGAAGTAGCAGATGTTACACTATACATTCCCCACCCGGATGAGAGTTTTGATATCATAATCTGCAAAAAGACGCTTGATATGATTTTGTGTAGTGAAGGCTCAATTGCAAGCGCCAAACAAATGATGTCCGAATGTTTCCGTCTACTCAAAAAAGATCACGGCGTAATGATCATCCTATCCAGTGCCAAGCCTGAAGATAGGGCCTTCTTCTTTGAGCAAAATGCTTGGTCAGGTGTGGAGAACATTCGTCTTCCTTCAAAGGAAGATGGCCAATACTGGGACCAGAGGAGAGGCCATGAACGTAAGACTATCCAGGCGTATGCCTACATCCTATATAAATAGATGGTGTCTCAAAGTTGTTGCTGTAGATGTCAAGTATCACTGCCAATCTGACTTGTTTTGTGAAGATCGTGTAGATTGAAGTAGTATAATATATGTAAATACAATTCCCCATGGGTTCTTGAGTTACTTATAGGCTTCATTCCATAGTTGCTTGAGTGTATCTTGTGCTTCTTCTTCCTCTTTGGCTTGAAAATTATCGATTAGACTGAGTTCCTTCAAGTCTTCAACTGCTGATGATATATCGACATCAATTTGTGATGCTCCGAGAGGGGTCAAATCACTAATATATCGCTTTGCACTCTCCATGGTGGTATCGTCTATCGACCCAATGATTCGATTGGAGATGTCCCCATTGAGCAACCAATCTCTGATCAACATGGCTCTCATCGCTTTATTTGAGTTGGCTTCTGAAACTAAGTACTTCAAAGCGCCTATGATATGATTTGCAGTATACATAAGATATATACAAACTACCTACACAAAGACTCGTGCACATACATTCAACTTACCAGGACCTCGATGTGATAATTTGCTTGTCAAGAACTTGTTAACAAGTAAATCATATCGTGCGTACTTGTTGGAATATCTAAAGAAAGTCCTTATTGCGAAGAATACCAACGATACTAATGCAATGAGATCAAGCTTTGGGCTGTCGAATTTGACCGACCCTGCAATTGCCAAGAAACTGAAGACACTGACTAAATCAAAAACAATGGCATCTGCTGCTTTAAACACTAGCTTGTTCTTGGGTAGTACAGCTTCAATGTTTGCCATTGGTACATCATAGAACGCTTTAATTTCCAATGGCATCGGCCCTTCATCAATAGGTTGTGTATTGTTATTAGGCTGAGGTAATCTATTCTCCATATCAAACACTTTTGCAACCTCATACATCCAAGTTGGTATAATCAGTTGTTTCGGTGGCTTCTTCCGTTTTGCTCTCCAGATAACTATTACTTCTTCATAAGATGGTTCCACCAGTGTACTTGACTTGAAGTAGTTTTTGATTAGAGACCTGCGTCCGTTATTAGAGAAGAAGTCTACAGTGTTTTGAATGCTTGTTCTTTCAAGTAGTGTAACTGCATCTGGTATATATGTGAGTTCATATGGCGGAGTTTCTTCCATTGCCGCATTTGATATGAGAGTAGAATCGTACTGACATAGAAAGTTGCCCTCTTTTATTCCATCATAAATATCTTGTTCAACAGTACTATTACTTGCATTGTCACCAACCTCACAAAGTAGAAAAGGGGACAAAGCTTCACTCAAATCAAGCTGAGAAGTGGGTATAATCGAAGAGATGATACTGGATGGTTTCGTTTGATACCGTGCAAGTTGGAATATCTTATTGCCCCGTATCTTGAATGAAGATCTTATTGCTTTGGATGAATCATCATCTTCCTTCTTTATAGATGTTACTGTAGCATTATATTTGTCAATCTTTTGAGATATAAGTCCAGCAACAAATTCATTCTGTGTTAGGCCGAAATTCTCTAGCATGTCAATTATGAACTCTCGACATTGTTGCAGTAATTGTTGATATGTTCTCTTCACACTATTATTCAACTGTGTGATTATATTCATCACAAAGTCTTCTATCCGCTCTTCAAGCACTCCCAATCTTCTTGTTAGAGATGATGTAGATCTTTGTACAAGACTTGCTTGAAGATAATCCAGCTTTGGAAGAAGGAGTCGCCCAGTAGTAATCTCTTTGGAGTATCCTCTCCTAAAGACTAATGCTCTCCCACCAAACAACAGATTGTCACTAACAATATCTTTCTTCTTTATATCTTTTTCATCACTTTCATCTAAATTCATATCATACAGCTCTGGATAAAACTCTCTACCGATACATGGATCTAAGTCCTTTGTGTCTGGCTGTAAGCTGAGTCTCAATAGATACCCTGCATTTAATGCATAACAAAGATCTAAATCTCGTTGATTCATTAACTTGAATCCTCCATCCTCTAGAGATTGTTTGAGTATTGATACTAGTTTCTTTTCTTCTTGTTGTTGTTCAATATTATCACTCGTAGTTGTTACATTATTGTTTGATGATGCTGTCTCATTTATCCCATTTACATCCATCATATACTCCTTCGTTAACACAGCCTCTTTTTTAGATGAGTAATCAAGTTCTTGTAACTTATTTTGAGATTGTACTGTATATAATAGTTCAACTTTCTCAAGTAATGATGCACTAGATTGAGAGAGTGATAGTCGTGGTATCTTCCCATCTGATGCAGCAACCACTCTACATATTGGCTCGTTATTATTTCTGGGCTCTATTTCTGTGTTGTTTTCATACACTATTATATCAGTAACATTATTATGATCAATGGATGTATCAATCTCCTCTAATGAGACACTATTGTCTGTTGCAACACATAATTGTGTCTCAATGATATTCAATTTGTTTTGATGTATGCGTGGGGTATAAAAGGCATTTACCAGCACGCCGCCAACAAGGAAGAACAAAATAGCACATCTATGCATCTTCTGGCTGTGGAAACAGAGGCTACGATGTATATCAATCTTCAATTAATACACCTCTTCCAAAACCTTCGGTCCATACAACAATTGAGAAAATTATGAGAGTGTAAAAGTTAAGGATACCGACTCCTTCCACCGCACCGCGATATCGACCATCGACCATCCACCTCTAAACACCTATATCAGTGCGGCGCAATAACAGCAAGATAAGTACCATGAGAACGCGGTCTATGAAGTCGACATCTGTATCTGATGATGAAATTATTAATGATGAACATATCATACTTGAGTTCAAGGCCAATAAGATTGATCCAAACCGATGTCCATTCATTAATGATACAGTGTCGTTTACATTAAACAGAGGATCGTGTGTCCATCTTGCGGGTCCGTCCGGTGCTGGAAAGACTACATTGTCCAACTATATTGCTGGTATACTACATCCTGATAAGGGCAAAAATATGCTAAGAAACACATTAGGCATTGCAATTGATACATGTAAATGGAATTCGTCTATTCCACAAGGTGAACGTGTTGGTATGTTATTCCAACAAACTGCATTATTAGATTCATTAACTGTTGCGGGTAATGTTTGTGTGGCGTTAGAGCACTGTCCTTCTACTTTAGTAAAGAGTGACGATACAATTATTAGCACACAACAAAAGATTAAAGCTCTCCTCGAGACTGTGGGCTTAGATTATCTTCGAGATGGGCCTAAACGTCCCTCGGAATTGTCTGGTGGTATGGCACGCCGTGCATCATTAGCATTACAATTAGCTCAGCATAAGCATGTCATCGTATTGGATGAGCCATTTGCAGGTTTAGATTATATAACTGCAGTTGGAATTGCTAAAGAGTTGGAAAGGATCCGTAGAGATAAAGGTACCGCACTATTGTTAATCTCTCACGAGCCTGAAATCGTTGAAATAGTGATGGGAAATACCAAAGAGGTGATGAGCAATGGAGGTAGTAGTAGTAAGAATGGCTCATCACATACATCAACTGGTAGCAACACTGTTACTCTTCAACGACGAGAATCAGAGCTTGATAAACAAGTAGTTTCAAGCACATTGAAACATCCATCAACCTTTGGTAAAGATGCACATCAGCGGTTCATGGTAAAAGTACTTGATTACTTTTTATACTCGTTACCACTCATCCTATTAACATTCATGGCAGCGGGGCTAGCAATCTCAATGCTTTCGTCAGACATTTTGCGTCGAGTGGATGTCACTGATACTGTGCTATCAATAGTACAAAAGGAGATTAAACCACTTATTCAAATGTTTACTGGTGAAGAAGACGTTTCTCCTATGTATACTATGATGATCAATATGAAGGTAAAAGGGATGTTAAATACAACAATACCACCTGCCAAAGCTACACTATATGCAATGGGTATGGCAAAATTATTTGTACTCGAAATAGGACCTTTAATCACTGCATTACTACTCAGTGGAAGGATCGGAGGGAGTTACAGTGGAGAAGTTGCAACGATGCAGGCTACTGCACAGAACAAACTGTTACTGACACTTGGTATCTCTCCTATAGTATGGACCTTTGGACCTTCTTTACTGGCTAGTTGGATAGCATCGCCGTTGTTAACAATGTCAGGGACTATATTAGCTCTAGAAATAGGTGCACATGTTGGAATACAATATGGAATTGGCAATATGGAAAGTTATCGTAATGAAGTTTGGAATGCTGTGTTTGTACCACTGAGATTACGAGGAGTTGTTACCTGGACTGAAAATGAAGGATGGGAGCATGGTGGTACTACACTGGAATCTGTCTACTCCTATTTGGATCTACGGTGTACCTATTCTGACTCGTACACTGATGCACTCATTGAAATTTCCACTCATCCAGTGATTTTTCACTTAATCAAGTCAGTATTATTCATGACTATAATTATGGGTGTGGCTGAGATGGCATCTAGAAGAAAGACTGACTTAACACCAAGGGGTGTGCCCAAAGTAATAACAACAAGTGTTGTCATGGGAAGTTTATTCGTCATCTTTGCAGATTGGGGGTTTTCTCAGCTATTACTAAAAAGACATTAACGAATGATTATTGTTACAATAAACAAAAATATTTAAGTAATAAGGTCATTAAATTGTACAAGCGATAAGAAACAGAAACACCAAGGAGATTAACTATTAAGTAACAAACAGTCTCTATAATATGTTTGTTTCTTAATAAAAAAAGTGGAAATGGTGTAGACACACTGCCGATGGAGTTATACATGAGACTTTGATTGTCAAAGACATCGACTTGCAAATTTTGAGTGAAACTCGAGTTGAGATTAGTCGTCGATGGTCATAGAAGTCGGCCTTGTTGGTTTGCAGGAGGTGATCAACGGTTATCGCAGTTGTCTATTGGTACCAAAGGGTCTCTATTGTGCGTGGAAGTGGTGTAGACACACTGCCGATGGAGTTATACATGAGACTTTGATTGTCAAAGACATCGACTTGCAAATTTTGAGGGAAACTCGAGTTGAGATTAGTCGTCGATGGTCATAGAAGTCGGCCTTGTTGGTTTGCAGGAGGTGATCAACGGTTATCGCAGTTGTCTATTGGTACCAAAGGGTCTCTATTGGGCGTGGAAGTGGTGTAGACACACTGCCGATGGAGTTATACATGAGACTTTGATTGTCAAAGACATCGACTTGCAAATTTTGAGGGAAACTCGAGTTGAGATTAGTCGTCGATGGTCATAGAAGTCGGCCTTGTTGGTTTGCAGGAGGTGATCAACGGTTATCGCAGTTGTCTATTGGTACCAAAGGGTCTCTATTGGGCGTGGAAGTGGTG
>Ga0214481_100347_pt1 | contig 24490 bp, 18 predicted proteins | sample M1_20Mar14CPVII9_4_FD_165057 | JGI IMG/M metagenome (GOLD analysis project Ga0214481, IMG submission 165057) | Marine eukaryotic communities from Monterey Bay, California, United States - M1_20Mar14CPVII9sort6BwellG10 | ecosystem: Environmental > Aquatic > Marine > Unclassified | place: USA...
ATTCATGTCCAATCTACGACATTGTGCAGATGTATTACTAGGATCAAACAGAGCAGAGTATGAACCATTTGCCGAGTGTGGCGAGGGACATGCTAGTGAAGGTAGTGGAGGAAACCATCCAGCAACGTATGAAGAGTATGTAAACAATGTAAGATCAACATCAACATGGGGAGGACAGCTTGAGTGTAAGTATTATATGTACCTATTGAGATTTCATGATATGATGTTGCCTTGCTTGTATCTGATACTCATGTATTCTATTCCCATGTCAAAGTACGTGCATTGAGTGAAGGTTTGAAATGCCCCATTGTTGTTTTCTCGGCTGAGGGCGCACCACTAATAATGGGTGCAGAGTATGCAGTAGCGAATGGGGTAGAAGGAGATGATCAAGATGATATTGATAAAGGCTGGGAGAAGAAGAAAGCTCTTTTGTTATCATTTCATCGGCATTATTATGCTTTAGGAGAGCATTATAATAGTGTTCGGCCAAAGTAATCTAACTCTAGTGGATTGATACCTAGCTACAAATAATGCTTAGTAACAATAGCGATCGCAAAACTTATTGGGGGTTGCCCCCCTGCCCCTATAGCCCCCCGAATTTATTTTCATCTTAATTTGCTGCCTGGTAAGTGTTGTTTAGACGAAGAGCTCATTGCGGCGGCAATCGGGATAATAAGGTGAAGAGATTAGATATCAGTTCAATTGTTGAGGTGGTTATTGTTACAGGGATGGGCGGTGGCGAGTTGAAGGATATATAATTAGAACTCTCAACCTCTATTTCACATCAAAAATTAAAAAGATGTCGACCCTCCAAGCTCAAGTTATTATCTGTCGTCAAGGCTTAGATGAAGCGGGGCATTGAGGAGACTACATTAATTCGATGGTATAGGATTTCCTACCATCGGTCATGAAGATGGAAGAAGGAGTGACTATTGGCGTTGCAAAGCACGGTTTTGCCATACAATATGTAAAAATATGTTTTTCATAATAATATTATGTTTATATTATATGGGATAGATTGGTTGATTGGATTGAATAGAATTTATGGTTCTGATTTGGTTTTTGTTGGAATATGTTTGTTGCTGGTTGCATCTCCCCTTTGGTATTCAACATTTCTTTCACCTCAACTCTAACACCCATCAATCTTTCTTAATACACATTACATACAACATCATATTTGGCCGCGGGTTTTATTAGTATTAATATCATTAATAAAAGGAAACAAAGAAACATGGGAAAGCCAGACGTTGAAGCTTACAAACTCAATAAGATCTTTACGGCACCCTTGCCAGAACTCACTGCCGAACAGCAGGAGTTATACAACGAGGTAAAGGCAAATAAAACCACTCCCCGTGATCAACGTTTCCCAACCCAAAATCAGGCTAATCATTGCTGGAATAGATACAATGAATGGTTGGTATGTATTAAAGGAACTAAGGATGAAGAGGGTTGCAAAAATATGAGAGCATTGGCTCTTAAGATTTGCCCAAATATTTGGACTGAGAAGTGGGATGAAGAGAGGGGTGAGGGTATCTATGCTGGTATTGGTGGATGGAAAGAAGCCGAACATGAAGGGCATTAGACTAGATATCTAGATGAGATAATGTTGGGGAGTATATTTTGCAAGTTTAGCAGGATAAAACTTCCTCTGTATTTTAATAGTTAATATTAGAACCAAAATGGATATTAATACACAGATGAATATGCCACACCATTGCAAACGAAGGAACTTTATCCCAAATCCATTTCCCGAATCCCCATTTTAGACCACATTAGATAATTTCCCTCTTTACACCCCCTTCCTTAACCACCCCACCCTCAATACCAACATAAATAAAAATGCCCCTCTAACAATAAAACTCCACACTCAATCTCGTACAACTAATCCCCAATAATACCAATTTAACCCCAATAACAACACCCTTAATTAATATCACATTGTAAATAGCTAAATATAAAGACACACATAATGTTGCACATAATTTATTTTTCGATATGATAAACTTTTATCTTATTATATGATTATGATGGGCAACTCTTTAAAAAGGGAAAAGGGCTTACTCTTTTTATATTGGAACAAAAGGTTTAGTATTTTACTCTTTTTGTTCAGCAGGTGCCTCTGGTCCAGCATCCCCACCCTCGGCATCGGCTGCTTGGTCACTAGTCCACAGAGTGAGATTGTCCCTTAACAATTGCATGATGAGTGTACTATCCTTATAACTCTCTTCTGATAGTGTGTCTAGTTCGGCAATTGCGTCATCAAATGCCTGTTTGGCAATATGACATGCACGGTCTGGACTATTTAGGATTTCATAATAAAAGACTGAGAAGTTGAGGGCCAGTCCAAGTCTAATAGGGTGTGTTGGTGGTAAGTCACTGGAGGCAACCTCTGATGCGGATTGGTAGGCATCAAGGGCACTTGAGGCAGAGGCCTTGCGTGTATCACCCTGTTGGAACTCGGAGAGGTAACGGTGGTAATCACCCTTCATCTTGTAGTAGAATACCTTAGCCTCCTCGGATGTAGAGTTGGGGATTAATGACTCTTCAATGATTGAAAGGATATCATTACAGATATCACATAATTCGTTCTCAATCTTGGCCTTGTAGTCCTTGATAATAGACATCTTGTCGGCATCCCCCTTCTGCTCGATGGAGGTAACAACACGCCATGAGGCACGTCTTGAGCCAATTACATTCTTGTAGGCAACAGATAAAAGGTTTCTCTCCTCAACAGTGAGTTCTTGTGGTTGACGGGCGACCTCCTTCATGTCGCTTACCATTTCATCAAATCGCTCGGCCTGTTCGGCAAGCTTGGCCTTGTATACTAGAGAATCGCGATCCATGGTTTGATATATTAGTTGTTTGTAGGAGTATAGGGCTTATCGATTGTTTTGTGGTTGTTGTTTGTGTTGTGTGTAAATTTTTCAAAGGCAGGCTTTTTAGGATACCAAATGAGAGTGACTAAAAAGGATACGTACCAGATGCACAGAGTACCTAGAATATAGAGGACGAAGTACGAAGTGAATGATTGACTGCAGCTACGATTCTGATAGATTAAAGTTTGAGAGAACAACTACCTGGTTTGTGAGAAACCAAGTTGAAGCAGCTGGCAGGTTACATATCCTTTATGGTGAGGATGTGAGGAGTAAGTAGACAGTAGGAAGAGGTGACTGCCTTGCAGCTAAGGATTATGGATAGTTGAGATTTGCATTAGAAATAGGTTTAAGAAGGACCATACTTGCGTAGCAAGCTAGCCGTAGCGCATGCGGAGGCTAGTTATAAGTTATGAGTAGCAAATGTTCATTCTCTTCTTTGTCAATTTGTGGATTAACGCCACTCTACGTTATGTCCTTGACTCTACCCGCCGCCCGCGCCCGCGGGCTCAGTGCCCCCAAACCAAAATTAATTACACGTCTAATAACGTCTACCAACACATATTGACCGTATACGTACTAAACAATACAGCAGCCTCTATATAATATAAATATACCCTGGACGACGACGACTATGGCATCAGATGCGTAAGTTTATGTATTATTGCTGTCAGGAATATAAGAAAAGCAATCATAGAGCTTTTTGTTTGATCGTTAAATTTTTTATTTATGCGAGAATCGTTGAAGATGACTGTAGTTCAAGTTGGTCAAGTTGAAGTATAAGCAGCGGCAGAAAATCATTTCTCTTGGCATGCAATGATATGATGCATTGCAATAGGAGGAGTAGTGCTCCGCTGCTACCCCCTGCCCATCGATCAGTGATGTTCACATGATGTGTTCATTTTCTTTTTTACATGTATGTCTCTGATGTTATTCCCCAACCCTATCACTTATCACAAAATAATTTATATCAACCATCATCATACTTATAATAATGCAGAGCACCATTAACATTACTGGCCGCAGCTCAATCAGCAGCCGAAGCTGATGGGGTTATACCACCCACTAAGGAGGAGGATACTCAAGTTGCCGGCGGTGATGGCGAGGGTTCCATTGCTTTACCTGTAGAGAAGCAGAGTGAAGAAGAAGAAGAAGAAGAGAATGGTGGAGATAGAAACAAGGAAGATGCTACAAGTGATGGAGCATCCCTCCCACTACCCTCTATGGAGAATGAAGAACCAGGTGCTGCAGCTGCAATAGCTTTAGCCATTGCCGAGGAACAAAAAGTATCACAGCAACGTTCTTCCAAGTCCAGGAAGAAGAAGAGATCTTCTCATTCATCCAATAAGAAAAGGCCAGAACTACGTCGTGGTAAATGGACACAGGAAGAGGAGGCGTATGCAAACCGTTTAATTCAAGAGTTTAAGGCAGGATTATTACCCCTAACAGATGGCACTACCTTAAGGACATTTCTATCCAAGCTGTTAAATTGTGATCCTATGCGTATATCCAAAAAGTTTGTCGGGAGTAACTGTATTGGTAAACAAATATTCCGAAGAAGGGGTGCAGATGTTAATAATTTAACACCTGCTCAAGTTGAACAGACTAGGTTTGAACTTAGTGAGTTGGAGAAGAAGTTCTTAGATCGTGTAGCTCAGACGAAAAGTGGAGGATCTAGTGGAGGAGGACGTGGATCCTCCAAGAGACAACGTGGAGGTGGAGGTAGTGGGGGGTTGAATAAATCTGCAGCCGCTGTAGGACGTGCAATGCTTCAGGGGGGCGGTGGTGAACCGAGTGGTAATGCAGACTTGTTTTCACAATTGAAAGCATCTCAACCTGGCATGTTCAATGCATCTCAAGGCAGTCTCGGTAAGTTTATATATGTTTCAATGTCATTTGCCCGTTTTGCTTGTTGCTGGTCAGTCTCATTTATGTTTCCACTTTATACTATAGGGAATATGACCAACACTGCCTCCCTTGCCAACTTGATGCTTCAAACAGGAATGGCACCTGATCAAATTTCGCAATTAGCTCAGGGTGGTGGTATTGCCTCAAGTGCATCTCTTGCCAACATGCTCGGTAAGCAACGTTCATTTGACCAGCTAATGAGTCTTGACTTTCAAAGTATGCAGTCCATCGACAACTTGGCCAATTTGATTCAACAAGGTATGCCTAATCAGGGTGCTGGTCTCCGAGGAACACCTGCCAGGTCTCAAATGAAGAACATGGACTGGGGAACTCAGGGCAACAACAACAACAATAATATTGCTGCACCGCAGGCAATTCTTAATCAAGCTGGGATGGGAGGCTCATCATTTGACGCCTTAGTGCGGACTTTATCTGCTACTACTCATTCTACTGCAAATAGCGGGCAGAGTGGTGGCAGTGGAAGTGGTGGGTCTGCCTTTTCCAACACACAGAGAACTCAGCCTAACGCTACCAGTTTTGGTAACTTACTTCAAAACGCGCAAGGTGGGTTGGCCGGCGGCCAAGGAGCAGGATTGAGTACTTCCGCACAAGATTTTAGCAACATTCTCCAAGGCTTGACTCAGCAAAATCAGCAGCAGCAACAACAACAAGGCAATGCAAATGTAAACTTTAATCTTGGAATGGCAGCAGGGGGGAATAATCCAGGTCTTAATCAGAATGCAGCCTCGGGCAACATGTTCTTGAACATGATGACTCAGCAAATGGCTGGAGGTAATAATATGGCACAACATCAGCAGCAGAACAATCTTAACCCCTTGGTGATGCAGCAGCTTGCTGCGGGCAATGCTCAGTTTGGTGGACAACAGACCAATCAGATCAATCCTATGATGGCATTACTAGCTCAGCAGCAGCTAGCACAGACGGGAAACAATATGAATCATTTCCTTGCTCAGCCTCAAATGATGAATACCAATCCATATGCATCACAACTTGCTAGTTTGGGTAGCACTTACAATCCAGCCCCTCCAATTAATCAAGCTGGTGTTGCTAACATGCCCACTGGAAATTCAAATGCTATGGCTTTTCTGAATAATCTTATACAGCAGCAAGGTAGTGGTGGGACAAATAATAATCAAGCATCCGAGGCCCCAGTTATGACAACTCAAGGTGGTGGTGGTGGTGATAATGATGGTTCTACTCTTGTTTCAAATAAAACAGAAAGTACAGCCACCTCGGGTGAGAAGAGAAGTATTGATGAGGTGAAGAATGATGGTGGTGCTGAAGTTGAAGATGGTGAACCATCAACCAAGAAACAAAACACGACAGAAGCTGTATAGAGCTTATTATCTCTGCTTGTGGCCGTGTTTGTAAAGAATACCATGCATATATCTGGATGAGTTAGGTGATAATTGTATAAGACCATCTTTGCTACTACTTTTCATTTTACTTTTCATATGTCATATGAAACAGCCAAAGATATAACCTCCTCAGTTATGAGATCATCGGTATAAACATCATGTGTTCCCCACAGCTTATCGCCTGCAGTGGAAATACTGTAATGGGGTTTCTGCTTTACTAATGCTGCATCTTTGCCTCGCAGATTCTCACTTTTCTCATATACCATTGGAGTCTTTGATAGGCCTTGCAAGTCAGTGGATGCAATCATCACATTTCGTTCTGGATCGTTGAATCTAAATGCCCCGAGGTCACTCTTATCCACTGCCAGTATCATGATATTGCCAATGGCATCACTATTCAAGTCTTCTCTCTTCCGTGTATTGTACCCTTTGTGAGTTAACAAGCCCGAAGTAAACTTGGAGAGTGGCTCGTTACCCAGAGCATTATTGACTGCCAAACCAAGTGCACATGGACCACTCAACATCAAGCCTGGTTCTGCTCGTATCTTCCAGTTTTCTAGCTTGTCTACACCAGAAAATGAGCAAACTGTTTGTTCCATATCATACATATCCCCCCGATTGGACACAAGGTTAACCATCCACTCAATTACATTTGCCAACGCCGGATGAGCGGGTGCTGAACCAAGAAGACCATTCCACAAACAATACTGTTCATCTGCAAACGTACCAACTGCATCGAGTGGAGAAAAGAAGGCGAGATCTGGTGTGATGAAGGTATCCAGGTTCGTATTCAGCATTACATCCACATCAACATAGACACCACCATCTTTGAATAGTACTAGATAGCGGAAGAAATCTGCCTTGTAAGCTCCGGGAAGCAAAGCATCAAAGACTGAAACAAATCGGGGTGGATAGTTGGTGGTAATGTACTCTCGAGCAGTAGCATCATCGTAGAACCTATACTCCCAACCAGAAGCTTTCCATGTATTTTGTAATCTAAGCAACTGAGGATATTTCTCCATTGTTATTTCTTCAAAGTAAGTTTGATGTATAATCTTTGGAATTCGATATTGCTGTGTATTAAAACTTGTAACTTGGACATCTACTTTGATTTGTGATCTCTTTGTGTTATCGGATCCATCTTTGTCGCAAATAGCATTAATGGCACACTCGTCACAGGTAGAAGAACAGTTAGAGAATGATCCAAGTTGCATCAGACATCGGTTACACCACCAACTAGGCTCACAATTCCAATCATTTCTCAGTTTCATTTGAATTGATTCCTTGTGTCGTCGTTGCGGTTGTATACTGTTTGACGGCTCACTTATTGACACAGAGACTGGGCTTGACTGAATTGGAGTATCAGATATTGTCTTTGAAGAAGTGAATATGAGATGATGACTACCTGCAGCATTCTGTACATGCTTTGTTATAGCCTCAGGTTCCACTGAGTCAATGATTTTAACTGTCACTTGATTGCAGCAGTTTGTAATTGTATCTTTATTGATGTCACTCATGTCACACGTCAAAGTAGCAAGTCCCCATACTTGAGTAGAATTGAAGCTTCTACTCTCAATTTCAGTAATTAGTTTGTTTGTAAAAGTTGACTGATAGCTAAGATCCACATTGGCCTCATTGTAAGGTGAGATTCCAATACTATTTTCAAGCGGAGGTATACATAATTGCATGAGATTGTCAGGACCAAATGCTGCAAATGTCGTTGATACATGGCTTGATATGGCAGAAACTTTTCTTAGTTGCTCTTCTGGAGTTGGAGTGTTGGAGAACACGGCATAACCCAATCTTGATTTACAATTCCCTCCTGCCAGTAGTTTATCTGACTGTTTGCCAAGCAATGTCAAAATAGTATTGATATCACTACGAGATTGCTCCAGTTCGGCATGATTGTTACTTATTTGTATCCCACCTAAATGATATCCCAAACATTGCATAGCAGTGCTTCTGCCGATAATTTCCTGACAGCTCTGAATTGATTTTAATAACTGATTATTAGTGTCTGAGTATATATCCGAGTTCTGTACAGCAACATAGTCATAGTCAATATCTATTAATTCGGATCTTACAATCCAATATGGAGGCAATGTTGGTAGTTCGTGATGCGGCAATAGTTGTATCAATGTATTTGGTATATCAACTTGAGAATTTGCATCTCTTGAACAACTCTTTTGTGAATTTTGTATCATATAACCAAGTTTATCAACGCGTCGTTTCTCCCGAAGTAACATCTCTATCACTGCACTATTGGGCCGTGTTTTAATAATAACATCTAATGGATAATACCATGGTTCTATTATCCTACCCTCCTCACCTTTGTATATTATTGGTATATGTAGTTGTGATTGAACTTCATTTCTCCATTTTGTTATTGTTTTATATCGAGTTCTATCTTTGACGAATTGATCTAACATATTTCCCATATCACCACCTTTGATTGACCCCCGTACACCGAATTCTCTAATGATTAGTAAGTGTAGTAAGTATACCAAAGATATTGTGAAGAGTATACTAAATAGTGCAACATGTATCGGATTACTCCTCTTGATATATGATTTCAATCTATCTAGTAATAAAAATGGTAGTCTACGCCGTCTATTATTATATGATGTTGGAGATGAGGTAGGTGACGGCATACACATTGGTAGTGAAGAAGATGAAGTACGTCTCCAACACCATGAACGACGACGTTTCAAATGCTGTGGACTTGGTGCACCAACAATGAAATTGTCCTTGCCCACATGTCTCGAAGAGGAATTTGCAGCTTGAACGAGATTAGATTCGCTCTTGCGAAAGCTTGACCGTCTACTAATAGGCATGATTGTCATGGTATACAACAACAAACACCCACCACCAACAACTCACTGATAGGCGGCAGTAATTCAGTACTTAGTGCTAGGATACCGGGTAGAATTATGAGAGTGTGATGCCTGCATGCGGGCGAGTGTTGTTACAATGTTATTACGTCATGTGTGTGGTTTTAGTAGCAGTAGAAGAGGCCCGTCCAACGAATAAGAGGTGGTATCAAAGAGATTATTATATGCAGAATCATCGGTAACGACGCCACAAAAAGTTATAAAATATATTACGAATGAAACAAAGAAGGCAGATTTCAAATACAACTATGACCGCTAACAACTCAATAAGAAGACGTCACAATACTATATCAAATAGTAATAATAATGGAAATGCTATTTTAGTATTCTCTGTACTTGCACTTCTCACAATACTAGTAGTATTAGGTATATTCATTAACCACTTGCCAAAGAAAGTAGCATACATGTCCAGTGCTAAAAAATCATCAGTTCATGGAGAAGAAAGAACATGGCATGGTGGTCATCCAGAAGATGATAGACCAGGTTCATGTTGGTGTGGAGGAGACGAGTACTGTATGTGTACACCATCGGTTGCTATTGATATTGTAGTATATTCCAAAACTGAAAAAGGTGAATATAGTGTTTGGGTAGTTCGGAGAAGAGATACTGAACAATTGGCAACAATCGGAGGTTTTGTGGATGTAGGAGAAACCGCAGAGAGTGCAGTACAACGAGAAGCTCTAGAAGAAACTGGTATTATCATTCCTAATGATCAAATCAAGTCTTCATTGAAACTTATTGGAGTATATTCTGATCCTCGAAGAGACAATAGAAGACATATTGTCAGTATTGGCTATGCATTAGAGTTAACTTCTACAATGAAGACAAAAGATAGCAGCAATAAACCAAGAGCCGGAGATGATGCCAAAGATGTAATTTCTGTACCATTAGATCAGGTTGGTGTCAAATACAAAGGAGAAGACTGGTATGCTGATCATCTTACAATACTAAATGACTTTAAAGAGCAAATAAGAGCAAAGAATGATGCAGCAGCAGTAGTGCGAGATGGAGAGCTTTACGATGATATAGCTCGCTCTACTTGTTAATAGAACTAAACTCAAAGCAAATATAATCATACTTAGTGGAGACAATCTATCTGTGATGATATCCTCACCACATATCTTTTCACTTTCCTGTAAGTACCGTTTTATCGCTAAATCTAGCCAAGTTGTTTGCTGCGTGCGGCAGCTCAAAGATTTGTTATGGCTTCAAAAGGAACCAATGATGGAGCCAGCCCGGCAGCAGATCAGCCGCCGCCGCCATCAGAATTAGCACAGATAGGTATCGCTTTGGTCGGTACATTTGTGGCAGCGTGAGTTTATTTATGTTGCAAGGTATCTTTCGACATGTTCACATGCATATCCTCAAAAAATCTTACCTGTTGATATGTATAGACGAATATTATCAGCAATATCACGGCTGGCGACAGTATTCGCTGCTCCTGCTTGTGGTCTTTATTTATTCACGACATGCCCAACAAATGATAGCTTTGATGGGAAAGTGGAACTTAAGAGAGTATTGAGAGGGTGAGTTGCATATATTGCTCATGTGTTTAGTTGTATCTATGTATAATTTATGAATACCTACTTATGTCCTTACGTATGTCGCATTATTTGCAGTGAGAAGCTGCCTGACGATGATCCAAACAAGCCAAAAGGCTTTTTTGAAAAGATCGGAGCCAAGGTTAGTGCATCGCTAGAGGTGAGAGATATTTTTTTGTGTTGTGCATATCATATGCTTGTTCCTCTTCTTAACCCTTCTTGTGGCATTAATGACTTTTGAGTCAGGCTGAAGCAGCTGCACTTGCAGGGTGCAAAATTGAGATAATGGTAAGTATGCACGCTGTTTGTATGCAATATATTTGAAAATATATGGCCCTAATGCAAAACTTTTCAATCGAAACAAACACAACATTACAACATAATGGACATTTGGATAGGATCTTTACGGTATTGTCAAAGTAGCCAGTATACGTCATCCTCTTACAAACACATCTTATTTCTGGTTAGGTGCTATAAACAAATGGAGATATATAATGGCAAGAGATGCTCCTAGTAGTCAAGGGTCGGGTCGGCTAAAGAGAGAATAAGTCTTAGATGAATTGAGTGGCTTTTATTTGTAGTTGCATAGTAGTAGACGTCTTAGAGATATACTTATACAACAACACATGTGCACTAATTCATACGAGCTCTCTTTACATCACACATTTGCACTTGAAGCCTCTCATAAACGCTCCTGGTACCATCAACTCCTCTTCGGTTAATTCCACACAGCGACAGCTCGAAGGCTTTGGTCCCTTCAGCTTCCCCAATTCATGCAAATAGACTCCAAGCACTTTTACACCATTAATCAGATTGCTCTTATTATACTTTTCATTTTGGCTGATGAGGAAGAGTAAAATGTTAGAAAGAACAAGGCAAAGAGAGACAAAGATATTCACCTGCTTCTTACCTGTGTGCCATATCATCACAGGCACCTACTGGTAGTAGACAAACATTCATCTTAGTGCTCTCTTCAAAAGCGGTGGTGATTGGAATCGATCCACCTTCTCTAGTGTAATCTGGTGGTGAGCCGTATACCATCTCTGTGGCTCGAGCTGCCGCTGGAAGATGCGCGTTGTCACATTTCATGAAGTTGAAAGATATGATTGAAACTTCTGTTAGTGTATGCAGCTTTCTAAGACAACAAAAAAGATGCATGAAGGCTAAATGAAGCACTCAAATCATCAACACTTCATATTGACACATTTATTCATAAGATAAAACAATACTAACGCGAACTTTCCTGCAAAATTGGGATGTTTCGGATCACTTAGCCATGCTTTTGCACCATGCAACATTTCAACTTTCATTTCGTTAGGTGATTTCAGCTGTTCAAACACTTTGTTAAGATGATCAGTCACCTGTTTTTCAATCTTAGCAGGATCTTGATCCGGAACTAGACGCATACTGAACTTTCCGGATACCTTTGATGAGATAACAGTCTTGGCCCCGACGCCCGCAAATGCCCCTTCTACCCCATGCAAACTTAATGTTGGATACCTCCATCTGGCCATTAATAGACTCTTCTTGTCTTCATGTAACAACTTGTTTGGTGAAATCTTATTCTCCTTTTTGTATGATTCACAATCAAAGTCAATACTTTCATATAACTTTTCCTCCTCTGGAAGATGCGCGTTTCACAGTTTATGAAGAAGAAAGAGAGATGATTGCAATATATGTTAGTACATGTGGTTTGCAAAACCAATCAAATAGAGGCAACGTAAGATCAAATGAAGTGATCACATCGCCAAGACATTATATTGAAGGCACGAATTCATACGACAAAACATCTAACGCGGATTTTCCTGGTGTTACTGGCGCCAGATCGTCCATAATTCCTGGTACCAGGATCTTCCCTTGTGAATCAATAAGTGATGACATTAGCTGGACTAAATCGGTCATACTTTCATGAACAGTACCTCCTAATACACCTGAATGAAGATCTTGTTCACAACACTTAACCGATACGCTAAAGTAAGCTAGTCCTCGAAGACCATAGGTCAAACACGGTGTCTTGGCCCCGAGCCAGTAATTATCACTAATACAAAAGAAGTCCACATCAAACAGAAACTTATCCTCTTTGCTCAGCATGTGTATAGCCTCATCCATGCCATCGGACCCTGACTCCTCCATGCCCTCAAACATGAGCTTGATATTGACTGGTAAATCGATATTCAACTTCCGATGCGCTTCAATAACCCACAACCAACTTAAAGCAGGACCTTTGTCATCAGTACTTCCCCTTCCAAACAGCTTCTCATCTTTCTCTGTTAGTACAAATGGATCACTATCCCAGCCATCTTCTTTTGCAGCAGGCTGGACATCCAAATGTGCATAGCAACAAACAGTCTTCTTCTCAGAAGCATTATCGGCGGCTTTAAATTCTGCCAATAGAATGGGTGGTAGATCATGACCACTATCATCCTTCTGCTTTGGATTTGGCATAAGATAAGCCCATCCCCCTAACTTTTCAATATAGGTCTTTGTCCATTCCATTATACGAATGATATCAGGAAGATGTGTCGGAAGGTCTTTTATATGTGTATGTATGCATCATTATTAATAGTTGTTTTCGTGTGTTATCATTTTTTAGTATTGTGATATATGTATTCGTGATATAGACATGCAGAATTCAACGGTTGCAATTGCAACATACAAGCAGAGAATGGATAGAAGTTGCATCAATTAGTTGAGATTTGCAAATCATAGGTACATACATCACACATCACACACACCAACGTCTTACCAGAAGACACGGAAGGTACGGCTACCGCCTCACCAAGTTCAGCTACATATTGAGGGATAGATTTATCAACATGTTCAAAAAAAGACTTCACACGCTGATCAAACTCTTCGGTAGTAGCAGATGACATAATATCAATAGCTTTTAATTATATATAATAAAAGATTTTATTTTTATGAGAGTGTAAAAAGTAAAAAAGGATACATGATCGATACACATCATAAATCATAAATCTAATTAAACTATTTGGCAAGGATTTCTTCGTCGTCGTCCTTTAGGGAATTGTGACTATTTTACTCCCTAACTCCATAACCGGGGAAAACACTATTTGGGGCCCTAACTTAAGCCCACCGCAGGTGCCCCCGGAGGGCTAGCGCGCTTGCGCGGCTAGTAGTAGTGATTTGTCGGTGTTTATGATGATGCATCCATGGATTCATTAACACTGTTAATAGTCGCATCATTACTGTACATATCAGATGCATTCTCATCGGCCAGAGGTGTGTGCCGCCAAACAAGTACTATCGACCATCAACAACTACATGCATCAATATCGAAATTTTCAGTAAGAGGTACCACAATAGAAGGACCTCCTTTATCTACAAAACCTGATTATTCATCAATACATGGTCCTCTTGGTGGCTTCATAGATGATGTTTTTATGACTTTATTCCGTACCAAACTAGCTGAGAAGATTGATAGACTACCGGATTCAAACCTACCAAAGAACGATTTCAATGCTATTATAGAGCTGACTTCTGGTATGAATATACAATATAATAACAGGACACAAGTTCAAGAGTTGGCACAAGGGGTATTAATATCATTATTTCCTACATTTATATTGAAGAGGTTTCCTGCATGGTTTGCAAGGCCGTTTCCTAATTTCAGGTAAGTGTTATGCATGTTTGACTAATGTATGTATATTGTATTGTATTATGTATACAGTTGCAATACAATACTACAATCATATGCAATACAATACAGAGATAACTGACCGAGTTCTTCATACTTTAGTGCTCGTATGTGTGCTTGGGCTACCGTTGTGGGGGGCACATGGTTGATGGGCGAATGTGAAGTGAATGATGTGCCAGAGTTAGAGAACGGAGGAAAGAACCAAGGAGTATTAGTCTCGAGATGTAGATTTCTAGAAGAATCACAATGTGCATCAACTTGTGTTAATAGTTGTAAGATTCCAACACAAAACTTCTTCAGACAGAACATGGGCTTAGCGTTAACTATGACTCCAGATTATGAAACGGGCGAGTGCCAATTCTCATACGGCAAACAACCAACTGAAGAGGAGGAGAAGGAGGCAAGAGAAACACCATGCTTAATGAGATGTCCTAGTAGTGGTGGGATGAGACGTTGGCATGATGGTAACATACAGAGCAATGTTAATAATGAGCAATGGTTAGAGGATCTTAATGCATTGGCAAAGTTGAATGCATCGGGTGGATCTATATGCTCGTTAATGAAAGATTAGATTAATATCAAATATGCATATAACTTTACTTTAAAAAGGTGACTTTCTTTATCGTTAGTTTGTGCACCGAATGAAAAGTGTACTTGAGTTTCAATAGAGTGAAAAGTGGTACGGCACATGCGAGTTCAAGTATGGTACGTATTTTAGTTAGTGCTGTCTATCTCTTCTATTATGAGTGAGATAGATATGAGGATAAATGTGTGGCGCTTACATCTGGAGCCAACCTAAGGTAAAGACCAAGACCACTACTTGAAGTATCTTTGAAAAATCTTTCATCTTTTTCATGTCAATCTAAACTCTAAACTCTTCATTCACTCTAGACTCTCTAGTAATAAATACCTTGATTCCTATCACAATATATATAAGATGAAGTCTGCTCTACTATTACCTTTTTTCCTTAGCGGTGGTACCGCCTTCTCTTCACCATCGTCGTCGACACGATCTTCCTCTGTTCAAAGATATCAAACTGGAACAACAACACAAATAAATCAGATGGCATTAGAAGTAGTCGATGAGGATAGTACCGAAGGAGCATCGACAGATCCATTCGATACCTACAAGGCAACTTCTGATCAGAAAACAATTGCAATTAGGGACATATCAACTGGTAGTGGAACACAAACTGTTGGTGATAGTGATGCGCAGATGTTGCAAATTAGTTTCACAAGTAACTTTGTTGAATCGAAGTTTACTGCCAATTTAAAAGAGTTTGATGTTAGTAGTATGGTATTCAAGACGGGTGAGAGGAGATGCTTACCTGGTTTGGAAGAAGGTTTAAAAGGGATGAAAGTTGGTGGAAAGAGATATGTTAAAGTACCACCTAACCGAGGATATGGAAGTAAGTTATTATATTTGTGTATGGAATGCATATAGTATTATATACAGATCTATATGATTTGCATACACGATGTAGTTCTACTATACTATACTAACAAACCCTTCCTTTTGGTGTGTATTTGATTTGTGTAGACAACTGGTACCGAGGAGTTGTACCACCAAACAGTCACTTGTGTTTTGAAGTAGAGGTGCTTAAGATTGCTGAATCTCCTCTTGAGGAGTTTGATATGAAGTTGACGGAATTCGGGAAGCCAAGAGCTGCAGCTGCAGCATTTTTAACAACATACTTGGCACTTAGTCCATTTATTCATTTGCCAGGTAGCAACCCTCAATTTCCAATCAACTAAATGAAATCTAATTTGTCAAAGCAGATGAAGAGAAATACATGTATCATTAACTTGTTGGAGAATATGAATATCAATACAAAGACTTGAGAAGAGAGTGCAGCGGTAGATAGAAATGATTTGAACAAAGATAATGCTCAAAGTCTCTACCACTAAGAACCTACACTTCTGTTTTGTCTAAAAAGATCTATGTATCATATGATATGTTTATATAAGATATATAGACATATGTGCGCATTATATATACTATTAGATGTATGGCCCACACGGAAACGCTCACAAGATAAGGGGGCGTCCCCTACACCGTGCCCCCTTTCGACTTTTAATAGTTGACCTAGTTTATGTTGTCGTCTATGGTAAACCTCTTGGTTGTTGTCCTCGTATTATAATATAAATATATTCGATTGTATATTCGATCTTTTGGCTGAGCATTAGATCATCTAGTAAAGTCGTTACGCTACTCCGGTTTGATTTGGTTGGTGTAGATTTGTGCAAATACACAATAGTGTACGACATATCTCACTCTCTACAGTCCGAAATTAGATAAGTATTAAGATAGACATACATATATAATTAGCAAATCAACACAATCAAAATATGGGTAATATATTCGGGAAAGAAAAGCCGCTGAAAGAGCAGCTGCGCGAGAACAAACGTATGTAAGTTATGTTTGAATGTTGATATTATGAGTATCGGCCACTTCTGTTATGCATGCTGATATATGTATGAATACGTTTTGTGTTGTTACGTTTTGTGCTGTTATGTTTTGATTAGTACAATGTATCTGTATATTATGCTTTGGTTATGTCGTATACTTACTCATTCAATTGTCATATGTATATACATAAACAATACAAATGAAGGATAACACGTGCCATACGTGAACTTGATAGAGAAACAAGAGGATTAGAAAGAGAGGAAAAGAGATTAACAATGGATATAAAGAAAATGGCTAGAGAAAATCAAATGAAGGCTGTGAAGATAATGGCAAAAGATTTAGTTAGAACACGACAATACATTACAAAGTTTATTGAAATGCGGAGTCAATTGCAAGGCTGTGCATTGAAGCTGCAGACCGTGAAAAGTCATGCTGCCATGGCAGAGGCAATGTCCAGTACAGCGCAAGCTATGAAGAAGATGAATAAGGCAGTCGATGTCCCAGCAATCAACAAAATGATGGCCGAGTTTGAAAAAGAAAACATGAAATCAGAAATGATGCAAGAAATGATGGGTGATGCACTCGAGGATGTTATGGATAATGATGAAGAAGAGGAGGATAGGATAGTAAATCAAGTTCTTGATGAGATTGGTATTGATATGACTGGAGAAATTCCTAATGCTCCTGAACAGAACTTGGCTTCTGCAATGCCTGAAGCCGCAGAGGGCGGTAAAGTTGCTGTTGGACTAGGAGAGAATGGAGGTAATAATACAAACGGGGAAGTGGTGATGCAGGAGGAGGAGATGCTGCTATATCAGATCTAGAGGCAAGATTGAACAATCTAAAGAGATAGAAGTACCAAAGAGAGTCAAGAGAGATATGTTCTATGTTATGTATATAGTTCAATTGTTATGAGTAATGTTTCTGCTGTTCGGTATATGTGAGTTCCTAATTATATAGTCAGGTGTAACTCTATCGATACATAGTAGTAGTAGTCAAGGTATGTTTATGTACAAAATTATTACTACGTATCTTCTCTTCAAACACATAAATTCTCACGCGAATATTCAATATTCACGTGCACTCCAAGTTAATCGGTCAGCACACTTCTAAAGCGTACCAAAGTAGCTGTTGATCATCGGTCTTTCAAGTAGTAACGACGCGACTCTCATAATAACACCGGTATCCTTAATTTTCACTTTATTTCTTAGTGTTAGTATGGTAGTTAGTACACATGCACCTTCTTCATCAGCACCTTCTTCCTCTTATCTTTTGTGATCGAAGAACTAACACAATGATGATAAGGAGAAGAAGACGACGAAACGATTATGGTGTATTATCGGCGGCGGTGGCAGTGCATGGAGAGCCATCCTACGGAAGGACATCTTTGGCAACATTTATTTTTATGATGGCACAACATCAACAATATATATCGGCATTTGTATTTCCATCGGTTGTTAAGCATAGTTTTATTAAAGAGCGGGTAAATAATATACAACATATTAAAATGGTTTCCATGACAGAAGATACACTCCATCAAGACGATCCTTGGATACTATTAGAAGATCTTTTGCGAAAAGGTTCATATGATGTGCAAATTGTACAAAAAGCCATCAATGAAATAAGAAGAGAAACTCAAATTAATATTGAAACATTGGAAAAGGAAGTTGCATATATTCACGAAACAATACAACAACAAGCTGAGTACGATCAGAAATCTAACGATTGGGGAAATCAATATCATGATATCAATTATAATGACGGCAATGGCAGAACAAGTAGTAGACAAGAGGTGGATTTAGTATTGATGCCAGCATTGAAGGCAGTGTTTGCAGGATATACAGCAACAGATGCGGAGCGTAATAGATTAGCCAGTGCACATCCTGGTGATTATTGTTGATGAGTTACAGCAATTGCTGCAAATATTGAGAGCTATGTATATAAACGTATAAAGAAGACAAATCAGTTGCAGTCATTGGGATTAAGTCATTTGAATTTGATCATCTACCTAGCATTTGATCTACGAAATTACTTGCGCTGTCGGGATCACAGCATGGACAACCAGCTCTTCTAATACCAGGAGCGTGCTGACTCTTTGCTAGTTGTTCTAGTAATGTGGCTGATGATGAGGTTATCTTTGGCGTTCCTTTCATCGGCCGTTTATGTACAGTTGCCATTACCTCTGTTACCACTGTTTAGAGAACAATGCAGCAATTTTGTTGATTGTTTAGTAAATATCTAAATGAGATGACTGCCTCCCCAACGTATCTCTTACTCACCATCTTCTTCTTCACTATCATCTAGAGGCCTCCGATACACTATATTGCCCGTTTCAGCCCATTTGTTGTTAGCTGTTGTGGTGATGTTGTCGTCTTTGATATTCATATTATCAACTGTTTCTTCCACTGATGACAAATCAGTTTGTTGTTGTTCTTGTGAATTGCCATCTTCTATCACATCGCCATCTAAAGGGATGAAGGGACTTCCCCACTCTGGCGCTTGGCAATCTCTCTCTGTATATTCATCGAGACATGCTTTTAAATATTCTGCAACTAATTTCTTTCCATTTTTGCTATCTGTAGTATCATCATCTCCCACTAACTGCCCTATCTGTGCAAACATCATATCTCTAGCTTGCAGACAAATGGATTCTACCGTTTTTCGCCCACCTGTGAAGTTGGGTGGTAATGAATCGAGTACATCTTCCTGTGTAACATCTGACAAAGGTTTTAATATACGTGTTTTAAAGTTGCCACCAATTTGTGATTCTATTAAATCTGGTATGAGTGGTTGCTCAAAGGATGGTACTTCTTCATCTTTTTTATCAGTATCTTCTCCTTCTTTTGCAGTAGTAGTAGCAGCAGCTCTCTTCTTGTTCCTCTTCCTTGGTGGTTTGGGAAATACAATAGTTATTGCTGTTTCTAATGGTACACATCCCGGTTGTCGACATGATACTTGCATAACCATCACCGATGTACCCATATCAAGAGCTTTTTCAGGTATAGTTGATTCAATAAACTCAATAACACGACGCTTATGTTGCCGCAGCATTATATTTTCATTAGCGGAGAACATGGTAGTAGTGATGAATAATAAATATGATATAACTTCTCAACCCAACCTCGATAGAATTGTGCGTTGTGAGAAAACTGAAAACTACTGTGTTTCTTATGTCTCTGAACCCACTCTGTAATATAGAGAAAGGCGAATGTGTGAATTGTTCAAGTAATATTTGCAATTAGCATTATGTGATATCATATGCATTTATAGCAATTAAATACGATTTATCTCTTTGTGTTGGTCCTATGACCGTCAAGCAACATCGTAGTTAGTGTCAGAGGTCGGTTGTGTTTACTTATCTCCATAGTCTCTATGGTTGTCAATACCATGATGAACGCCTTCATATTATCGGTATTATCGGTATTAGGATGTATATGTTTCTGGGCTACCCTGTCCTCTTCGTTTATCTTATCCACTCAGTCGACAAAACAATCATATCGATATTATGATGTGCAACTCTTTGCAAAAAATAATAATCGTCGAGAAGTATTAAACTCTCTTCCACTACTATTACTAACTCCTATACTACCTGCAAATGCAAAGGAAATGGCAGAAAGTGTCCGTAAGTACTAAAGGATGTTTGATTTGATTGGAGAGAAGTTATGGTTACATATCTAATTCATCATCTAACTTCCTCATGACATACTAGCCACAAGCCAAGCTCCTACATCTGCTGGTAGAAAAGGTTGTGTTACTGATACAACGCCTGCTAGGACTGTAGTTGAATGTCGAGGAGAGCTATTGGCTAACAACAAAGAAAGAAGACTATCTGGTGTATCTGCCACTGCTAATGGTGTTAGCAGCTCGGCGATCAAGAATCCAAGTAGATTTAGTCCACCATGGACATATCTAACAGAGACTAGTGACTCTACAAAAGCATGGTCATCCTTGGTAGATGCAGTAAAGAGTGTCGATGATAGTATGGAAATTGTTGAATTGACTGATGATTGTAAGTATACATGCATGTAATGTCCTGTGTAACTTGTATTGTAATTCATAAACTCACAAATATATACTGCAATACATTATATTATAGATCTACATGCTAAGATACCAACTGAGTTTCCTTCTGGGCTCACCTTCGATGATTTAGAGTTTCTTTTGCGCAAAGAGGATTCCCTTGTGTTGTATAGAAGCGTATCAAGAGCTTCAGTTTTTCCTTATCCACTCACACAACCAGTATCTGACAAGAATACAAATCTTAATCGGCTACAAAGAATTAGAAAAACGCTGGGCTGGGATGAGCTGGGCATGCCACAAACCGGAAGTAATAGGATATGATGAAGGATACTTATGTTGTCAATATCTCAAATCAATTACTTAAATCTTAATTCTTAATCTCTACTAACTACACTTCTCTTACTTTCAATCGTCTCTCTTAGGAGATCTACTCACTCACTTCTCTCTTCACTGTTACTACTTGCATTATAAATAGCCACGACAAATATACATTATTATTATATAAGCTCAAAACATAATGAGCTTAGGGTGCTTGAATTCTTACTCTCCTCTTGACAGGATCAGACTTTGAGCCTTGCATCTTCCTGTTTTGCATACGCTTCTTCCTCTCTGCACTTCGAGGAGTCACATTCTTATCAAACTGTTGATTGCTACTCTTCTCAACAAGGATACCCTTGAGAGGAGTAGGAGTTGTTGCTTGCTTGGATTTCTTGTTTGATTTCCTTGGAGTACTCTTTGTTGAACATACTGAGCTAGGAGTGCGAGGACTGAGCAACCCAGCTGAAAGAGTACTACCAAAAGAAGTACGAATGGGGGTTAGCTCCTTCCTGGACTTGGGCATCCTGGCAGGAGATCGAATCTTCATCCAATAGCATCCATGAGCCTTGACTTGATTGTGGGTACGAGTAGGCACGAATGCACTGACTAACTTCCACTTGGTACCATGTACATTATATCCAGCAAGAAACTGCTGATGTTCCTCTTCTGACCAAATACCAGTGAGGATATCAGGCTTGGTAGAAGGGAAGGGAATCTTGGACTTGAATGCAACAAACAACATTGACGATAGAACGGAGAAGACTGTAAAAGTAAACAGCCAACTTGACGCAGTCGCTACTTCATCTTCAAAGGAAGATGGTGATAAGAGCATTAACCACAATGGGATGTCGTGGTAGTTAGTCGTATGTGTCATGACACAATGAAGATCAAAGAGACTATGATTCGCATCCAAATGAATACTGATATCATCAGTTTCCTTGCTTCCTCCAGTACCATTATTTTGAAGCATGTAGCTGCCCATCAAGAAGACGGAGATGAGAGCTAACGACATGCTAGCAGAAAGAACTTTGTTGTCTTTCAGAGCAAGCAGAGCCTCTTTGCCCTTTGTGACAATACTCGCAGTGACCTTATCATTGATCTTTTGCAAGAGTGCCTTCTCTTTGGGTTCCAAAGCAGTACTTACTTCTTTATCTTCCTGCAACTTCTCATCTGCTGTGAACAGCTTGGGTAGATTAGTAGCGGTAGTAGTATGCTCGGGAGGGGCTACGGCAGTCTCCTTGGAGTTCAGCACAATCTTATCTACTGCATCTTGTAGTACCTTCTCAACGACATCATTAGACACTTGATCAATAGCTCTTTTCTTGATTCTCTGGTGGAGAATCCTTTGGACAAGTGCTTTCGTCTTGCCAAGGATGGAGGAGATGTATCCATATACAAACACTCCAATAAGAAGACCAGCTGTAACAAGACAAGATACAACATACTGTGCTGCAGAGCTGAATAGGGCAGAAAGGCAGTTCACAAGCCATTGTGTCTTGGGTACAGCAGCCGCATGATTTGCTTCATCGTCCTGTTGGTAGCCAGAGCTTCCGTCAAGCTCATCAACGTGAGTACCTAATGGCTCGTCAGGGGTAGGAGTAGTCTGAGCATCCTCCTCGGTGTCATCTTTGGAGATATCAGTACCAAGAATACGACCAAGCATACCCTTGGTGGCTTGTCCTTGCCAAAACTTGTGCAGGCTCTTGAATGGAGTTAATGGACGTGAATCTACCTTGGATGATGTACTGGTATCCTCCAGGTCCTTCTCTTCATTGACATCTTTTGAGTTCAAGTCCAACTCAACTGCCTCATCATCAGACTTGGTTGATACTACAAAAGCAGGTAGCTGAGTATTGCTAGTATCGGAATTCTTGAAGGGGGCATCACTCGCAACAGTGGCTCCACTACTTGGATTACTAGCCAACATTGCAGAGACCAGTTCACCACTTCCACTCCTCTTCCCCTCCTCCTTCTTCTCATCAAGACTTGGGGCATCACAATCTTCATCGTCCTCATCCAATACCAACTCTTCTACCTCAATTGTTCCCTTAGACGAAAGGGCATCCAATAACTCATACTCGGTTGTACTGCGTCCATCTAAACTAGATGCAACATGCATAACAACTGAACTACTCTTCCTACTATTTGAACGATCACTCGGCGCCCCCTGCACGCTACCAATGTAGTCGTTGCTGTTACTATTGAGTGAATCCAACTTGGATAAAGCACCAGTGGCATCATTATTACCTTCAATACCTCCCATGTTTGGTGATGAGCGTGGAGAAGGCTCGGGTGTAAAACAAATAGTAGCTCCGACGATACCTCCATCTTCATCGTCCTCTTCTTCTGCTACAAGATTTGGTTGCTTGGGTGCATCTGTGTTATTGAACGCTGTAGTTTTGTTGTTCATGTTATTACTACTAGTATCATCTTGTTGTACTTTTGTGTTGGTGTCAACTTTCTTCTTCTTATCATCATCTGATGGTGATGATTTATAATGTTCGTCCATCACGCCTGATGGCTGTGATGGGACGAACCTGCTTTCGTCACTAGGTGATAATGGAGATAGAGACCGCTCAAGTGAATTGGATGTAGGTGTGCAAGACATTATTGTTTGTTGATTTATTTGTTGAACAATTGATCTTTTCCACAGTACGATGTAATATGATGATGATGTAGTTTAAGATATGAGATGAACAAAACTTATATGAGCAAAAGAAGGGATGTACCCTAGCCTCTATCCAATAAATATATTATGGACCTATCGGATAAGAGGAACAACTAACTCCTCAACGCCACCGATTATATACATAGAGGTTTTGATGTGAACTCTGTTGACCTCCTCGATTGCACTCGCCGTGAGGTTGCCAAGATTTTCAGTTGATTTTTACTCAAGCGCAGGGGGGGGCCGGGGGGGGCACTCTTGAAAGATACCTTCTACCTCTTCGCGAGCCTCCGTGTGTACAATGAGTTGTTTGGAGGAGTGGTATGGATATCAATTCCTCTATTAGAGCTCTCTAACATCTCGCAACTCTCTGTAGTTTCAGATATGTGAAGGTGAAATACCATTTGCATACGAATCACAAAGTGTTACATTGATACTATGAATATCAAGGAAATATACACATAACATTCTCCTAGTTTTATCTTATCAGCACTTCTGTATTCTGTGTTGGAAGTTTTAAGCACTCAAATCAAATAGATCTCCCTCCCAACTTCACTCCTGTCATCATCATCACAAGCTCAATTGTTTGTTTGTTTGTTTTTTCAATTGCAATACATTTCAACTTATACTTTGATATCTTAACATTTCACTAACAACCAATATGTGTGTATCACCTCCTCCTAATACAATAAAGTTGTTTCTCTCTTTAGTTGGCCGGAGCAGGAGTTGCCTGGGGCTGAGCAATAATAACTTGTGGTTGTTGTACTTGTTGACCTTGTTGCTGCATTTCTAATTGCCTAATACGTGCTGCCATCTCTGCCTCTCTTTCC
>Ga0214481_100348_pt1 | contig 24474 bp, 17 predicted proteins | sample M1_20Mar14CPVII9_4_FD_165057 | JGI IMG/M metagenome (GOLD analysis project Ga0214481, IMG submission 165057) | Marine eukaryotic communities from Monterey Bay, California, United States - M1_20Mar14CPVII9sort6BwellG10 | ecosystem: Environmental > Aquatic > Marine > Unclassified | place: USA...
TAAGTAGAAAATAAAATTTGACATTGATACCAAAAAAATAATACCATGTCAACTGATACTGATGGTATTGATAAGTGTGCTGCATGTGGTAAGGAAGGCGGAGATAGTTTAAAGGCATGTACGGCGTGTCATATGGTCAAATATTGCAGTAGGGATTGTCAGATTTCTCACCGTAAAGAACACAAGAAGGCTTGTAAAAAACGTGCGGCTGAATTGTATGATGAAAAATTGTTTAAGGAGGTAGAGCCTGACGAGTGTCCAATCTGCATGATTCCAATGTCATTCAGCAGCAATGATAGTTCAATAGTTCAAGCAATATTTAAATCATGCTGTGGAAAGATTATATGTAGGGGTTGTATTTATGCAATGTGGACGAGCGAAGAAAAAGATCTATGTGCTTTTTGTAGAACGCCACCACCAGACACAGATGAAGAGGAAGTCGAAAGACTAAGGGAACTAATGGATAAAGGAAATGATGAGGCATTCAGTCAGCTTGCAGGGTATTATGCCCGAGGAATCCAGGGCTTACCACAAGATCGTCAAAAGGCAAATGAGTTATTTCTTAAGGCAGGAGAGCTGGGAAGTGCAAAAGGATATCTCAATTTGGGTATTTCCTACGAGAATGGAAGTGGAGTAGGCGTGGATAAGAAGAAGGCTAAACTTTATTGGGAACTTGCAGCTATGGGTGGAAATGTATCAGCAAGATATAATCTTGGACTCATAGAAGGTCGGGTTGGAAATTTTGAACGGGCTATGAAACACTTGATACTCGCAGCAAGGGCTGGTCACGAGGATTCTTTCGATATGGTTAAGGAAGGATTTCAGAATGGGTTGGTGATAAAAGATGAATTTACAAGTACTCTACGTGCACATCAAAAGATTCAAGATGAAATGAAGAGTGACATGAGGGATAAAGCTGCTGCATCGGGTATGTTTACAAACTAGAGACTTCTATTAATGTTTAAATGTTCCCGTTTAGTACAGACTGTTTCCATTCATTTAACACATATCTTATGAACATTAACTACAATTCCTAATCTTCTCATATGCAATACCCCCATTGCCACACAAGCTATCATCAAACCATAGTCATACCATGCAAGATAAAACCGACCAAACTTCCAACAACAAACTCATTATCAGCTAATTTGGTTCCTCTTTTCCTCTATAGCACGCATAGCTTCCATCCATTCATCTTCATCTGGACCTTGCATGATGCTCTGCACCATTTCTTTGTATTTTCTATCTGGGTCATTAGCAGCATGATACTCTTCAGCTTCCTCCCTCTGTTGACTCTTCATTGCTTCTAGTCTCTCTTGATATGCACGTAAAGTATCCTCAAGTTCATCTTCTATAATATCCCCGTACCTAAACAATCGTTTAAGTATGTTCATAGATGGTTTGTGTCCTGCCTTTGCTGCAATTGTATGGTGCTTTATTGCCCGACTCTCATTAAAAGTCTGTCCCTCAATAGCACCTAGTTCAAATCTTGCTCCTAAACTACCGTTTATGGCTGCTAGCTCATAGTAATACATTCCTCTCACATTCTCACTTTCAATACCATTATCAATACCATAGAGTCTACCCAAGTTGTAATATCCTGAGGCACATCCTAATTCCCCTGCCTTTAGCCATAACTCTTTGGCCTTTTGATCGTCTTTCGGCATACCATTTAAACCTCCCTTATAATAACAGCCAAGCACATTGGCTGCATAAGCATGGCCACCCTTTTCCATAAGCTTATTCAAACTTTCAACCTCTTTATCGGATGATATTGTCGGGGTTCTACAGAATGCACACATATCTTTAGCTCCTTCACTCATCTTCATTGCATAAATACAACCATTACAGATAATCTTCCCACAGCATGCTTCGAAGATTGCATGGCCTTCTCCCGGTATAGGTATCAAGCAGATTGGACATTCTTCAGGAAAAGGGTGTTCTTTGAACAAAGCCTCTTCGTGCTCTTTGGCAGCTCGCTTCTCTGCAGCTTGCTTCTCCGTTAGAGGTGTTGTTATTTCAGCTGTTTCATTGATCACGTGTTGTTTACGTCCTTTTTTATGCTGTGGACTACACTTTTGGAATTTGTCACTACAATACTTCACCAGCTTACGTCCACTCTTCTTTAGAGGACTGTCATTAACCTCCACACTTGTGGTATCATCGGAGTTGCTCTTCGTATTGTTCTTTTTTTTTTGCGAATATGATGTGTCAAACTAAAATAATACGGCCAGTTACTACCGCAGTATTATCAATCGAAATAGCGTTAAATAACAATAGATCTAAGGCTATATTATATGCCTACGGTATTGATTGCAATTAGATGTTCTTGACTACAATATTCCGCCGCACACAAATGGCATATGAATCAACCAAATAGTAAATAGAAACTTCTATTCAACCCAAAATAGAAACTTCTCTTGGCCTAAACTCAGTGCTCTTCCATTATATTAATACAATAGAGGCAGAGAGATATAGTCGTAGTTATAATTTCTTCAAGAAATCGAGCATATCAACTAACAAAATAAGTAGAAAATAAAATTTGACATTGATACCAAAAAAAATACCATGTCATCTAATGCTGCCAATATTGATACGTGTGCTACGTGCGGCAAGGAAGGAGATAGTTTGAAGGGTTGTACGGCTTGTCATATGGTCAAATATTGCAATAGAGATTGTCAGATATCACACCGTAAGCAACACAAGAAGGCTTGCAAAAAACGTGCGGCTGAATTGTATGATGAGAAGTTATTCAAGGAGGTATAGAGCCCGACGAGTGTCCTATCTGCATGATTCCTCTGCCAATTGACGATAATAATGAAAGTAATTCTGAACCTTGCCGAGGTGAAATGGTTACATGCCAATCACAATTCATGGCATGTTGTGGAAAGAGCATCTGTAATGGCTGTATTTTTGCAATGTTGAGTAGTAGCGGAAAGGATTTATGTGCATTTTGCAGAACACCATCACCAAGTTCTCATATGAGGAGAGCATCAATCGATTAAAGAAGTTAATGGATAATGGTATTGGTGAAGCATATAATCAGCTTGCAGGTTATTACGCCGAGGGAAATGGTTCTATGCCACAAATTGGGTAAAAGCTATTGAGTTATATCTAAAGGCTGGGGAGCACGGGTGTGCTCGTGGATATTATAACTTGGGCCAGGCATTTAGAATGGGAATAGGAGTGGTGGAAGCTGATACGAAGAAGGCTAAACACTACTACGAACTGGCAGCAATGAATGGAAGTGTGCAAGCTAGGCACAATCTTGCGGGTGTAGAGGCAAAGGCTGGGAATTATCAACGATCAATGAAGCATAGTATACTTGCAGCAAAAGCGGGATTTGAAGAATCTATGGATCACATTAAGCAATGTTATATAAGGGGATTTGTGACGAAGAATGAATATGCAAGTACGTTACGTGCCTATCATGAGCGGCACAAAGAAATGAAGAGTGACATGAGGGAAGCTGCTGCATCGGGTGTATTTAGCAAATCTAGTACAGAATAAAATTTTGAGCACATTCATCATATAAGCAAAAATTATTATCACAAATTATTATGGCATCTACACCACTGTTAATAAGTCTTTGTTGTGCTTCTTCTAAATTCTAATCCGCTTGTACTACTACTACAGCTGCTGCTTTATCCCTCTCGTCACTCTTCATTTCGTCTACACTCTTTTGATAGGCATGCAGAGTATCCTCATACTCATCTTTTGTTACATCTCCATGCATAAATCCTTGCTCGACTGCATCTAAAGAGCTCTCATACCCTGCTCTTGCAGCAAGTATGCAATGTTTGTAAGCCCGTTGCTCATCACCAGCGGCACCCTCTGTGCAACCAAGATTATGTCTTGCCTTTATACTCCCATTCATAGCTGCAAGTTCATAGTAGTACTTAGCCTTTTCAATATCCACTTCGACACCATATCCATTGTCATATGAATGACCTAAGTGGTGATATGCTTCTGAATACCCAAGCTCACCCGCCATGATCAATAACTCATTTGACTTTTGATGGTCTTGTGGCATACCATTGATTCCCCGGGCGTAATACCCAGCTAGCTGATGAAATGCCCCAGCATTGCCGTTATCCATTAGTTTCTTCACTCTTTTAATTTGATCTTCGTCTGAACTTGGTGGTGGTATTCTACAGAATGGACATAAATCTTTACCTTCACTTACATCCATTGCATAAATACAACCATCACAAATAGTTTTCCCACAACATGACTTGTATGTTATTTGATCAGCATGTATTGGCATCGGTAGCATGCATATTGGACACTCGTCACGTTCAACATCGTTAAATAAAGCTTCCTCGTGCAACTCTGCAACTCTTCTTTCACAGGCCTTCTTATGCTTCTTTCGGTGTTTCTTCTTACAAGCTGCATTGCAATACTTTACTGATTTGCATGTGTTGCATGTGTTCATATCATCACTATTACCCTCTTTACCACAACTAGCACATATCGTAATAGTATCGTCGTCAGTATCGGCATTTGATGATGACATATTGCTTGAGTTAATGATGTGTAATTATTTTTTGTTCTAGAGGTATGATGCGCCGTGATACTTCTTCCGTGATATACCGTCGTCTCTAGAGGAGATATATTATTCGTTAAGTCCTTAATCCGTAATTATATTATACTATGTGATATACCGCCGTCTTAGAGGAGATATGCTGCCGCCGATATATGCTATGTACGAGCTTCTAGAATAGAACGAGAGCTGTTAGGAGGAAGACTCGAAAAAAGTTATGTCGATTTTTGATTCAGTCGGCGATGAAACGGTTAGTATCCTATCACCTACATATTACTGACATAGGCCCGCTGTTTATCTCACGCCGATATGGTATGCGCGTCATCGCTACAGTCCCCACTATTCTGGAGATTAGCGCGAACCATTCAGCATCCCTGGCCGCGGCCAGAGGGATGCTGAATGAGAGCGCGGAATTTCATGATGTCACTCGACCATCACTAATTTTTGATGACGATAGCACTTCAATGTTATAACCGATCTATACTAAACTAATACTTATCTCAAGCACAGAATAGTTCTAGAAGCTCGCTAGCTGCTGCGTGATGTATCCTTGCAAATGCACTTACTCGAGTAATAAACTTTGAAAATTATGAGAGTGGAATTAACTAGCGATTAAACGGTATCCACAATTGATTGTATTGAGCTCGTAAGTCATTAAAAACCACGGTTATCAGCGGCTAATCCTACTACGGCGTATCGGTTAGTAGCTCTAGTACATCACTGAGTAGTTGTTTGTGGTTAGTAGTGTAGCGGCGGCTGCGGTGGCGGTTATCAAATCATACTTCTTCAGTCTTATACACACAAAAATTGAAATATTGATTGGAATTACAGTAGTACATTCGTATACCGACGATACTTACCCTATATATCAGTATTTGACGCTCTTTCAATTTGCAGTAGTGTTTTGCTGAATATCGTCTTTATTTTATTGGCCGCTGACATAGAAGACACAAATAAGAAGTGACACATCATATTCACTAACAAATTGATTATGGAATCCTCAAATAGAATTGATGCATGTGCCGCATGTGGTAAAGAAGGAGGAGATAGTTTAAAGGCATGTACGGCATGTTTTATGGTTAAATATTGCAATAGAGATTGTCAGATATCACACCGTAAGCAGCATAAGAAGGAATGCAAAAAGAGAGCCGCAGAGATTTATGATGAGAAGTTATTCAAGGAGATTGAGCCTGACGAGTGTCCTATCTGCATGGTTCCTCTGCCAATTGATGGTGATAAGAGTACTCATGAATCTATCCGTGGTGAAAAACTTACATCCCACTCACAATTCATGTCATGTTGTGGAAAGGTTATATGTAATGGTTGTATTTATGCAATTAGAATGAGCGAAGGAAAAGATATATGTGCATTCTGTAGAACGCCACCGCCAAGATCTCATGAGGAGAACATCAATCGAATAAAGAAGTTAATGGATAAGGGCAATGGCGAGGCATTCAATATGCTTGCTGGGTATTGTGCCGATGGTTTTTGTAATTTACCACAAGATTATCAGAAGGTTGGTGATCTGTGGCTAAAGGCAGGGGAATGTGGGTGTGCTACAGGATATTACAACCTGGGCCAGGGATTTGGAATGGGGATAGGTGTAGAAGCAGCTGATACGAAGAAGGCTAAACATTACTATGAACTTGCAGCCATGATGGGGGATAAAGACGCGAGGCATAACCTTGGCGTTGAAGACTATAATGCAGGCAACTACCAACATGCAATGAAGCACTTTATAATTGCAGCAAAGATCGGGTACAAGCGCTCTTTGGATGCTGTTAAGCAAGGGTTTACGAAAGGGACAGTGGCGAAAGATGAATATGCAAATACTTTGCATGCTTATCAAAAGGTTATAGATGTAATGAAGACTGACGAGAGGGATAATGCTGCTGCGTCGGGTATGTTTAGAAACTAATGTCAGAGTATGAGGGACAAGCTGCTGCTATGGTGTTAATGTAATGTTCTCATTTAGTACAGACTATATCAATATTCATTCAACACATATCTTTTAAACATTAACTACAATACCCAATCTTTTGGGGGCTGGAGCTAAGCCCGCCGGCCTGTCTGCTGGTTTTGTCCAAATAATTGTTTCAATCCTAATCTCTACATTCTATCTCTCAATTGAGTTAGATCTAAGAGCCTCAAAAAAGGCTTCAGCTTTGTCCCTCTCATCACTCTTCATTTCATCTTGCCGCTTTTGGTATGCATGTAGAGTGTTTGTATATTCATCCTCTGTGATATATTCTTTCCTAAAACATACTTTTACTGCGCCCAGAGATCCCTCATGACCAGCTCTTGCTGCAAGTATCATATGTTTGTATGCTCGTTGCTGATTTCCAGCCTCTCCCTCTAAGCAACCAGTCTTACAAAGATGACGAACGGATCAATATCTACTTACAGTGGTACAAAGAAGAGCTCATTGAAGAGTTCAGTTACGGGTGCTGTTTCATTAGCAAGCAGATTTGTTGTCAAGGGTGATACTTCCAAAGGTTCAAATGGATCTTCGTCGGGGGCACCGAGTAGTAAAGTCTTCTCTGCACCATCTCATGTGGATACTGCCAGGAAGAAGGTTGCATTTAGTCACTTGAGTTCGTTTGAAAGTCATGGCTCGAGACATTCTGAGAATTCACAAAACTCAGCACATGAGACTGCTTCTATGCCTCAATCACAAGCCGACGGCATAGCACAACCAAAACAACCCATCCATCGGAGAAGCACGCTTGATTATTAGATTTATTAGGGCTGTTTTGTAGGATCGATATAGAAAAGATAAATGTCAATGGTCATGTATATAGATAAGTTGAGACGCGCAAAGATGTCAGTTGAACGGTTATAAGTCTAAACTCAATCTTTATCTCATCTTGATGCATAGTAAACTGCAGCTTTGTCCCTCTGTTCACTCGCGGACTCGTTCCGGCGCTGTTGATATGCTCGAAGAGTATTTGCATATTCATCTTTGGAAATCAACCCCCCTTTAAAAACTTTCGTGACATTGTCCAAAGATGGCTCATGACCAGCTTTTGCTGCAATTATCCAATGCTTGAGAGCCTGATCATAGTTGTCTGCCTCCAACTCTAAGTAACCAAGATCAATCCTTGCCCTAATACTCCCATTCATTGCTGCAAGTTCCCAATAGTGCTTTGCTTTGTTCTTGTCAATTTCTGCACCTGCTCCTCGGTTGTATGACTCTGCCAAGTTGTAATATCCCGAAGCACATCCAAGTTCTCCTGCCTTGAGCAACAACTCATTACACTTTACCCAATCTTGTGGCATACCACACATTCCCCGGGCGTAATATGATGCAAATAATAGGCAACCCTCACCATTACCTTTATCCATTAGTTTCTTTGTTCTTTTGATAATCTCTTCACCTGAACTTGCAAATGGCGTCCTACAGAATGCACATAACTCATCTTTTCCTTCACTCATTTTCATAGTATGCTTACAACCGTTACAGATACGCTTCCCACAACATGGATTTACAGAAGTGTCTTCCCCATTAATTGGCATGGGAATTAGGCATATTGGACACTCTTCAGGCTCGACCTCTTTAAAGAGCTGTTCGTCATGTAACTCGGCAACTCTTCTCTCACATGCCTTTTTGTGCTTCTTTCGGTGCTTCTTTTTGCATGCGGCATTGCAATATTTAACCATCTTACATTTGTTGCATGTATTCATATCATCACTTTTGCCCTCCTTACCACAACTGGCACATGTAGACATGTCATTTAGGATAGCTACACTATCAGGTGTACTTACACTATCGATACCCTCGGTGATGTTATCGATATTATTTTGCTCACATGATGTGCGCTCTTTTTTACTTGATGTTATTTCCTCACTACCACCATTACATTGCTCGTCATTATCATCAGTTGTACTCATTTTGTAACTATTTACCCCTAATATATTATATCCGGCGTAATTATGATGTATCTATCCCAGTTCAATATATTAATAGAAAGATGTGGTCAAAATTTTATCTATACTATCGAGCCTCGTAAGTCATTAAATGTACAATACAAACACCAAACAACTAATCGATAGGGCATTGAAATTTCACTGATATTACACTGGCTATATCGTCTTACGGTTTCTCTATGAACTACCAATATATAACTTCGCCACCCCATCTCACATCTCACCCCAGGCTTAAATCTTTCCCAAAAGTTCTACTTACTCTCATAAAGAAGGATACCACTAAGGATACCACAAATATATGAAGGGTATTGACGATTATTTCCGCGCCGACCCCTTTGTATCGATGATGTTGCAAATAGATATAATATAGATAACACTACTGATGATATTGACGTCCTCATATCATCGTATAGTTACCTGTCTATTATCACTCCTTTATATTTGCTTTTTGTTGGAGAGATACTTGAACTTACTGAGAAGTTAATCAGTCGTGATATACCTGCCGTGGTTAAGATCCGATAATGCTACTCGAGCACACAGTGTACTAACCTTACATACTCTTCTATTAGACAACTGTTTAAATCCTATCTGCCTCCAGTTAGAACCGAGTTAGAACTTCAAATCGTCTATAAGCAGCTTTAGCTTTGTCCCTCTCATCGCTCTTCATTTCATTTTGCCGCTTTTGGTACGCACGTAAAGTATCTGCATATTCTTCTTTTGTAACATACCCCTGTATAAAACATTCCTTGACTATATCTAAAGATTTCTTGTATCCAGCCCTTGCTGCCATCATGTAGTGCTTCATAGCTCGATGTATATTTCCTTTCTTCAACTCTTCCAACCCAAGGTTATTCCTCGCATATACACTCCCACCCATGGCTGCAAGCTCCCAATAGTATATAGCTTTTTTCATATCTCTTTCTACCCCACTTGCATTAGAATAGGAGTTGCCCAAGTTGAAATAACCATCAGCACATCCGAGCTCCCCTGCTTTGAGATTTAACTCATTAGCCTTATTCCAATCTTGTGGCATAACACACATTCCCCGGGCGTAAAACCCCGCAAGTTGATAGAATCCATCCCCATTACCTTTATTCATAAGTGCTTTCAATCTCTTGGTGATATCTTCATCCGAAATTGGTGGCGGTGTTCTACAAAAAGCACATAAATCTTTCACCTCGCTCGTCATCTCCATTGCAAATCTACATCCGTTGCATATACGCTTCCCACAGCATGATCCAATAGTCACTTGATCCGCATATGGAAGAGGTAACATACAGATAGGACATTCCTCAGGCTCGATCTCTTTGAATAACTGTTCATCGTGTAGCTCCGCCACTCTTCTGTCACATGCCTTCTTGTGTTTTGTTCGATGCTTCTTTTTACATGCTGCGTTGCAATACTTCACCTCCTTACACTTGTTACATGTATTCATATCATTACTATTTCCCTCCTTGCCACAACTAGCACATGTAGACTTATCATCCAGCATAGCTATACTGTCGATACCCTCGGTAATTGTATCGATATTATTTTGTGCATATGATGTGTTCACTTTTGTATTCGATGTTGTTTCCTCACTACCGCCAACATATTGATTATTATTACCAACGGCTGTACTCATATTTTATATATTCCTACCCCAAATATATTATACACGACGTCTATCTCTATATGATATCTCTCTAGAGAGTTGCAAACATAGTAGTGCTTGAGATGTGTTCAAATTTTATATTCTATCTTTCGAGCCGTAAGTCATTAAACTATAAAATACAAACACCAAACCACTACTATTCGAAATGGTGCTAAAAACTGATTAATCAGGCTATTATCGTCAGTATACGGTTTCTAATTGAACGACCACATCCAAGCTTCAAATTAATGGTAATATTAATTACTTTTTATAGGGAGTCCAGAGTAAATGGGTATCGTATCTTATAACATGTCTACCTATTGTAACCCTCTTCTAGAGTGAGATAACGGCGCTACTGGAAGCCGCTAAAAAGCACAATAGTTGATACTGAACTACTTCGGGGATATCACAACGATGTATCATTGTATATCCGCCAAAGATATACGCTGCAACTTCGTTAGTTACTACAAAAATTAATACCAAAAGGACACCAAATTATATTAAAACGGCAATTATTGGTGCACCAAGAGAGACAATGTTGAAGAAGAATCATAATATTAGCATACATATACATGTATGGTCAAATACACCACGTCATATAGTGATATTAATATCATGGATTATCACTACCTCGATATGTTGGACATATATTCATAAAACTCCGATAATATTAACATCGAGTACTGCCTCCAATCAACAACATGCACCACAAAGAAGTTGGCAGCAATTTGCAGAAGAGGAAATGACAAAGTACAGCTATACAAACCAAAATCCTAACAACTCGTCATCATTTTTATTTGTACATATCGGTAAAACGGCCGGTTCAACTGTTCGTATGACATTGGCAAACAATTGCTTAACATTTGCAAATAAATACAGAGCAAGGAAATGTAAATCCTTCTTCACCAATCAAGTACCCACTACTGAGCAAACCATTCTTTCCAAGAGAACTGTAGCATTTACACATGTGAATTATTTACGTCCATCACAAATAGATATTAACAATATTGATTACTATGTGATACCAATACGTAGTCCAATTGATCGGTTCGTATCGGCATTTTATATGCACACGCCTAGAAATGGTCAAGGTTGTAACAATACTTATGCAAAAGATATGAATGGTGAAGAGTCAGATGCTTTCTTTTGCAATTGTTATGCATATGTCGGTGATCTTATAAATGATTTGAATAATACTACAGAAGGAGTAGCTTCTTATCAATCACCAATAGTTCATATGGAAAAGAATCGAATTACAACAACATGTAGTGATATAGGGCACAAAGTCTTTAGTACCAATACACCAAGCTGGACAGGACACATGGCAACATACAACTACAACTTTTACAATAATTGGATGGAAAATCAGCAAAATAAGGAATTACATACAAAGAAGCAAATCATTGTCATTCGGAGAGAATATCTATGGGATGATTTACAAAATCTTGAGTATATACTGGGTGGTAATGCTACGATCAATTCTAATATATACAAATCAACAACTCATGGAAGTGACAGGTATAAATACAATATGCCTCTTACAAGAAATGAGATGCAGCTTCTATGTTGTCATATCATTGATGAAATGGAATTGTATGTTGGATATCTTATTAGGACATATAATCTTGGTGATGAACAACGGCAAGAATCATTACGAGCTTTAGATCAACAGTGCAACCGTGATGTGTGCTTACAGAAAGGAACAGGCTAAATTGATACTTAACAAGAAAAACAAGTAAACAAGTCCTCAATTTACTATTGAAACAAAAAACTAGTAGATGTAATTATCCCCAAGAGCTGGCTTCTCGTCAAAACATATCAGCTTTATCCCTCGCATCACTCTTCATTTCATTTTGACTAGGTTGGTGTTCACGTAATTAACACCGTGAATGGTTACGGATAAAGCAGACTTCTCCCTTGCATCACTCTTCATTTCTATTTGACTTTCATGATGTGCACGTAATGTACTTGCATATACATCTTTTGTAACTAATCCATTCCTAAATCCAATTCTAACTGCATCCAAAGATGTTTCGTGCCCCGCCCTTGCTGCCATGATAAAATGCTTGAATGCTCGATGTTGGTTGCCTATCCTATACTCTAATAAACCAATATTATTCCTTGCTGATACACTCCCACCCATAGCTGCAAGTTCATAGTAGTGCTTAGCTTTCTTCTTATTTACTTCCATTTCTACACCCCTTCCTTTTTCATAGGCATTACCCAAGTTAAAATATCCATTAGCACATCCAAGTTCACCTGCCTTGAGATACAACTCATTTCCCCTTTGATAGTCTTGTGATAAACCACCGAATCCATTCTCATAGCAACCACCAAGCGTATAAAGTGCCTCGGCGTTACCTTTGTCTATCAGTTTGTTTATTCTTTTGATCTCCTCGTTATTAGAAGTTGCATAAGGTGTCCGACAGAATGCACATATAACTTTTCCTTCACTCATTTTCATTGCATAAATACAACCAAGACAGATAGTCTTCCCACAGCATGATTGAAAGGTTGATGTTCTATTCTCAAGAGAGAAGGGTAACAGATAGGACACTCTTTTGACTCAACCTCTTTGAATAATGCCTCATCATGCAACTCAGCAACTCTTTCCTCACACTTTTTCTTGTGCTTCTTGCGGTGTTTCTTTTTGCAGGTGGCATTGCAATACTTCACCATCTTACATTTGTTACATGTATTCATATATTATCATTACTACCCTCCTTGCCACAAGAGGCACATGTAGATTTATCATCCAGTACAACCACTTTATCGAATTCCTCGGTGATTTTATCGATATTATTTTGTTCATGTGGTGTGCACTCTTTTGTATTCGATATCATTTTTCCGCTACTAGCACATTGCAGGTCATTATTATTATTATCATCAGCTGTACTCATCATATGAAAATTCTAATTGCAATTGCAACACCCTCTTACCAAACTATATATACGACGAATATCTTAGTGATCACAATACAGGTGCACCAACTAAGTAGAGTATTATTAAATCATCTTATTATATCTGCACTGCCTGCATACGAGCTGTACTATTACTATACTTCTCTACTATGCTTAACCTTGCTCAACATATCTTTAACACGCCACTCAATCTTGTCCCATTTAATTTTAAAGACTCCCAAAACCCACAATCCACAAAAAATTCTGACTTTCGCGCCGTCAGGCGCTTTCTAGAAAGTTTTACGAGCGCGTAGCGCGAGGAATCGAACTCGTGGACCAACTTTCTAGAAAGACATGTATACCGAAACGCCTAGGGAATCTGGGAGTCTTGTCATCCATTCAAACTACTCATTACAACTCTCGTTAACAAAGGCACGAGATTGGTATATAAGTTATGTATGAAATATTGAGTTTCGTGTACTCGGGGTATTGTTTCTAAATCAGTTTTTCGTGATCTTTTCAATAGAAGTGGTGCCGTGGTCTAAAAATCATTAGTTATTGATATACAATAGTATTAGTACGGCCATCAAAATCAAAAGTTGCGGTAGCAGTACAACCTTCTTATTGCTAGTGGTATTGATACAAACATCCATTACTAATATAAATATACAACAATTATGTCATAGGGTATTGATAAATCACGCCTTTCGAAAGATGTTGGTAGGGCTCCTTCCACCGCAAAGCAAGATGATCCAGCAATTGACCTATTCGAATATTTCTTAACAGAAATACTATCATTACCATCCCTTAGTGAAATTAATAGTTCGGAGCTTGATGAGGATATGGAGAATATTATGACCGGGTATTCAGTGTACCTACAAAATACAAACATTCCAGTTAACCATAGAGCATATCTAAATGATACAACAAAGTTACCCACATCATTCCTGAAATTCACAACACTAAAAGAATACCTCAGCAAAGCAATTAATTTAATGACTAAGACCTTCCCTGATAATGAGTTTTTAAAAGATAAAGAAGCTGTTGGTGATATTTCAGGTAAAAAGTTTGCGAAGGCATGTAAGAGGAAGCAGCAAGAAAAAGAAGATTCATTTGGACATGAGTCTAAGATTGGTCTATATCGTGTAGCAAGGCATGGCAGCCGTGGAAGATTTGTACCACATTGGACGTCTCTAGTGAATGTTGAAGATATTTGTTCTAACATGGTAAGTAAAACCATGAGGGGAGACACAATTAATAAACTTACAGACAAGAGACTTGCTATTGTTACCACACAACAATGTGTTGGAAGGGGAGGTGAAACGGGATTAATGGATGTGAAAAATTTTCAGTACGACCAGTCACTGGATGTATTTGATCCAAAGTGGGTTGAACGGAAGACACTTCACTCTTATTCTTGCCCCATAGTCCCTAATAAGGATGGTTGGGCATCTGATTGGTATCATTCCTTTGGTTGTTATGCAGCATGTGGTGGGGGATTATATCGTCATGAGGACAACAGATCTACCAAGCTCTTCCCTCACCTGGCAAGTATGGCTGGTAGTGGTGTGTCACGTCACATAACAGAGGTACTTAGGAAGTACTTACATGAAGATGTTCCTGCCGAGGAGAAGAAATCAATCAGTGCGGTATCAATGCGCATTGGCGGTATAACAACAATGGGTGCTGGTGGTGTTGGTTTCTTTGCCAGCCATGCTCGATCAGGCCATGCACTCGGCACCAATCAGGGCAAGTACTATGACAAAGATGATATGTATTCATCACTTACCGCTGCGATGTGTCTTGCTGGATGGACAGATCATAGTGCAAAGGTATCCCTACCAAGTCTCCAATGTCTAGGCCAACAAGATACAATCATCAATCGTTTAGTAGACCAGCTGGTAGTCAACTCGTTTGAAGAGTTTGAACCGCAAGGACGTCTACGACCTGTGCTGCTAGCATCAGTTGCAAGTCTGATAATGTATGACTACTCATTACAACTCTCGTTAACAAAGGCACGAGATTGGTATATAAGTTATGTATGAAATATTGAGTTTCGTGTACTCGGGGTATTGTTTCTAAATCAGTTTTTCGTGATCTTTTCAATAGAAGTGGTGCCGTGGTCTAAAAATCATTAGTTATTGATATACAATAGTATTAGTACGGCCATCAAAATCAAAAGTTGCGGTAGCAGTACAACCTTCTTATTGCTAGTGGTATTGATACAAACATCCATTACTAATATAAATATACAACAATTATGTCATAGGGTATTGATAAATCACGCCTTTCGAAAGATGTTGGTAGGGCTCCTTCCACCGCAAAGCAAGATGATCCAGCAATTGACCTATTCGAATATTTCTTAACAGAAATACTATCATTACCATCCCTTAGTGAAATTAATAGTTCGGAGCTTGATGAGGATATGGAGAATATTATGACCGGGTATTCAGTGTACCTACAAAATACAAACATTCCAGTTAACCATAGAGCATATCTAAATGATACAACAAAGTTACCCACATCATTCCTGAAATTCACAACACTAAAAGAATACCTCAGCAAAGCAATTAATTTAATGACTAAGACCTTCCCTGATAATGAGTTTTTAAAAGATAAAGAAGCTGTTGGTGATATTTCAGGTAAAAAGTTTGCGAAGGCATGTAAGAGGAAGCAGCAAGAAAAAGAAGATTCATTTGGACATGAGTCTAAGATTGGTCTATATCGTGTAGCAAGGCATGGCAGCCGTGGAAGATTTGTACCACATTGGACGTCTCTAGTGAATGTTGAAGATATTTGTTCTAACATGGTAAGTAAAACCATGAGGGGAGACACAATTAATAAACTTACAGACAAGAGACTTGCTATTGTTACCACACAACAATGTGTTGGAAGGGGAGGTGAAACGGGATTAATGGATGTGAAAAATTTTCAGTACGACCAGTCACTGGATGTATTTGATCCAAAGTGGGTTGAACGGAAGACACTTCACTCTTATTCTTGCCCCATAGTCCCTAATAAGGATGGTTGGGCATCTGATTGGTATCATTCCTTTGGTTGTTATGCAGCATGTGGTGGGGGATTATATCGTCATGAGGACAACAGATCTACCAAGCTCTTCCCTCACCTGGCAAGTATGGCTGGTAGTGGTGTGTCACGTCACATAACAGAGGTACTTAGGAAGTACTTACATGAAGATGTTCCTGCCGAGGAGAAGAAATCAATCAGTGCGGTATCAATGCGCATTGGCGGTATAACAACAATGGGTGCTGGTGGTGTTGGTTTCTTTGCCAGCCATGCTCGATCAGGCCATGCACTCGGCACCAATCAGGGCAAGTACTATGACAAAGATGATATGTATTCATCACTTACCGCTGCGATGTGTCTTGCTGGATGGACAGATCATAGTGCAAAGGTATCCCTACCAAGTCTCCAATGTCTAGGCCAACAAGATACAATCATCAATCGTTTAGTAGACCAGCTGGTAGTCAACTCGTTTGAAGAGTTTGAACCGCAAGGACGTCTACGACCTGTGCTGCTAGCATCAGTTGCAAGTCTGATAATGTATGATAGGGAAGTAGTGGCGGATATTGGTCCAACTAATGCACCAAGCTTGGCTCTTCGTGAAGCATTCAAACAGACTCGTACCATTGACAACAGAGCTCCATCCTCCTCCGCATCCGGACCTGATCCTATTGACACATTGAAGTATTGGGGAGATTGTATCCGTAAGAACTTTGTTGAATCAAATCCCGACTTCCAACCACTTACAAATGATAGCAATAGCGTGCAATTGGTATCGGCAATCAACCAAATTGCATCATCGTATAACAACCTACAGCAGGTGAATAAGGAACAAAGTTTGGAGATACGCCATTTGACTACGATCGTCGAGGCAGAGAGAGAAGATCGTAATAAGCTCTACCAACAGAACCAAGTGCTCATAAGAAATCAACAGATGACGATGAAAACTCAAGAGACAATGTTCAAACAGATGCAAAAGTTATTAGCGTGGCAACGAGTACCACAGACGCCTACTCCATCATCAGATACATCCACCCCCCGTGGTAAGAGACCTCATGACAAGTCCCCGTCAGAGGCTGGAGCTACATCCGCCCCCAATAGTAAGAGACGTTGTGACAAGTCCCCAGGGCCACCAGCTAGAGATGCTCGTGGGCAAGTACCAGCACTGCCTCCTATGGAACCTGCAACGGCGGGAGTTCCGGCGTCGGCGGCATTAGCAGGAAACTTCAATGATGTTGATACCGGCGATACACACGGGGGAACTAACATTGAGGACATTATTATATCTGCTCATCCATTCAGGGGAGGAGTTGTATCCTTATCCACTGTTGTAAAGCCAGGACGATTCAGTGATAATGCAAAGTTCTATCATTGTGCAGATCTGATTGATGTTGTGATTACCGATGAACAGAAAGCGGCATTACTAAAAGAATCGGCAACCAAAAAAGATGTTATGGATCTAGCCAATGATATTTCCAAAGCTTGTATGAAACAACTTAATGTGTGGGATCTAAAGCTGAAAGCAAGGCCAGGATACACTGGTGTTGGAGTGCGAGTTCAAAAGGTTAAGGCATGGAATCCAGATCTCGATGTGAGCAAGTCGGCACCAGATAAAACGGACGTGACACAACTATCACAGGCTGCAAAGGAGTTAAAGGCAGCCGCCTCTCAGCCGGGGCAGCAAACATTGAGTTTTCGGAAGTAGGAGATGTAAGAAGAGTCGATATGAGAGTTGTGTGTGTATGTGTATGTACCCCTTCTCTCCTCTATCGTATAAAGTAGTATGTGTATACCTGTCTATACCTTCTGTACTGTATCTTCAAGTAGTTATTATTCATATACATTACTAAGACATATACTATTAGCAGTACATACATATGTGTTAGCAACACATATACTTTAGTTGGACAGTTTTAGTTGGGAAGCATGGACTCCCAATTATCAGCTCGCTCATAAGACTAAACTTCTCAAACAGTTTTCTAATAACTTTCTAGAACGGTATCCTCCTAACTTTCTAGAAAGTCAGTAAAAAATCCACACAAAAAACAATAAGCTTCAGTAAGCGCCATCATATCCAACAACCACACTATAACCATGACATCTCCATTCCCAATGTATTGTTCAGATCCACGTGATGAACAATATCTATCACCACATCAGTGCTAGTACGTACCTTTTCTATTTTATGACACATCTTGTGTACTTTCTTTTTTTTTGCAAAATCAGTTCAGTTGTATTTGATTGCATATCTCATATTCTATCGTATATATATACTAAACAGCTTTCGTGATAATTGCATTGAATATTTTATGGTATCAAGGGATACGAAAGTTAAAGGACCAACTGGTATGGTATCAAAAGGTATGTCAATTAGTATATTTCTTTGCAGTAAAATGTTTATGTATTAAAGTTCGTTTTATGTATGGAAGTGTATTATATAAACGATTTAATACTTTTCCGGCTTATAATCTTAGGATGTGTTGGCATTAGATGCGTATTTTGCAAGGATTTGCCTGATGACGAGAAGGCTGGACAACATGGTGAGTATATTCTATTTGTGAAGTATGGGTTCTATTCATATGCATTTACACCCAACTTATATACTAACTTCTATATACTTATTCTACAATAAACACCAGTCTCATATCCATCGAAATTATCAACTATACATTCCTCCCAAACAATGATTGAATGTCGTCACTTTTCAGAATGTAGACATGTACCTAAAAAGATCAGGAGTGGACTTAGGGAAGCAGCCAATTCTACTTCCTCTCTTAAAATATACGCATCAAGTACTAAACAATTCATTGAACATTCAGCCAAGAATAAGGGATTGGTAGAAACTAAAAAGGGATTAGTTTGGAAAGAGGCTAATCATGTCCTTACTCCCTTTACAGCTCCAGTAGTAAGAAAGTATCAAGCTGCTCAATCACCACCTAAAAAAGTTAAGAAGAGAAAGAAGAAGAAAGCTAAAGCAAATTCCAAGGCGAAGAGGAAGAGGACGGCTAAACCCAGGGCTCCAACATATTATGATGATTCTAGTGAAGAAGAAGAAGAGTACGATGAGGAGGAGGAATGGTCACCTGGTGGCGGTGGTGGATTTGATGAAGATGAAATGAAGGCTGCCGCTGCAATGGTTATGGTAGCAGCCTCTTCCTCCTCAACTCCATCATCCTCATCAAAGGGAGCGGCACCACTTATCCATTCAAATACTAGTCCACCATCAATTAAAAAGAGAACTTATAATAATCAAGAATATGTGGATACATCTGGTATATCAGCAAATGGTATTAAAGTTACTGATCTATTAGATCGGACACGTACCGAACTATTAAATGGACGTGACTTTTGGATGTGTACAAAGTGTGGTGTGGAGGTAGAATCATTAAAGGAGCCATGCGGGACATGTCATAAGAATATATCATTCGTCCCGTTAGATGTGGAAGAGTTTGAACAGTTTGTATTAAAGCAACGTGAGATGCGTCGTAAGGCTGATATGATTCGAATGATGATGAGGGCGTCGGGAGATTCATCAGACGATGGATCGTCTGATGATGAGGTAGTTACCAAGGTGAAGAAGAGTAGACCCAAGAATAAGTACATTGCCAACAAACCAGATTTACCATCATACATTCCCAACAAGTCCAGGCCGAAGCAACCCAAGAAGCCGAGACCTCCCCCAAAGCCTAAAGAATACCCCCAACCACCACAGGATAAAGATTATACAATCTTAGATCCCGACATGCCATTGGTCACGCCTGAGATGAAAGATATGGCCACACCCTACATGAGCTTCATCTTTGAACAAATGCGGGGCTGTAACTTCGCCAAGGGAAGTGCAAGTCCTTCCAAGAATAACATTCATAAATCATTGCCTGTTGGTTTTCCTGGATTGCAATGTAAATACTGTGAGGAGAGGACATTCTTCTATCGTGATGCTGAGACGTATTCTGCCAACTATACTCATATCCCCGGACATCTTATGAAGTGTGCACCCACTAGTGTTACGAATGAATTGAATAGGAAGAAGAATGAACATGTTGTCCTACGGAAAACTATGCCGAAGGGATCACAGAGGCAGTTCTTTGATGGATTATATGCCAGGCTTCATGGTACCTAACAACTTGTTTTATTGAAAAGAAGATGATGATTTTGAATATGATTAGAATGATATGTTGGGACTTGTTCTATTTGATGTTGAGTTATGGTGTACTGATTATGGTGAAAGCGGAGAGCCGAGAGCTGAGACTGAGCGAGAGTGAGAGGGATGATAGAAAAGAGATATGGCTGCACAGCTATCCGATGTGCCTCACCCACTACTTAAAATAGAGGTTAACAGATTGTAAAAGACTAGAATGATACACATGCCTACTCAATTGCTCCAGTCCGGCAATGTCTTCTGGGCGTGTAATGTCTTTCTCTGTTGGCAATGCGTCTTTGTTGCCTTGACTGATGAGTGAGTCTGAGTCTCATAAAAGGATACCAAGATATCGCTCTATGAGAGTGTAGTTTATTTTTTTTAGTGTTGCTTTTACATAGCGGACGGATAGATTAGAGAAGATTAGAGATCAATAGATTGGCATCAATAGGAGTGAGTATTATACATCGTCGTTGTCGTGTTGTTAATTTGCGGTTGTGGTGGTTTCATTGTACTTCTTTCGGCCGATCAATACAACAACAAATCATCTAAAAAAAAAGAACACATCATATTAATAGGTACTAAATCAGTTCACTTCAGTTCACCCTCTTATTGTAGGCGCTGTATTATATTTGGGATTGGTATATAAAATATGAGTGCAACTGATGATAATAATGATGATCTATGTGGTGATAGTGATGAAATAACATCGAACAAAAAAGAGTGCACATCATACTGTGAGCAAAATAATGTCAATACCATAACCGAGGGTATCGACAGTTTAGCTATATTGGATAATATATCAAAGTGTGCCGCTTGTGGTAAAGAGGGAAATAGTGATAATATGAACATATGTAACAAATGTAAGTCAGTGAAGTATTGCAATGCGGCGTGCAAGAAGAAACATCGTAAGAAACATAAAAAGGCATGTGAGAGAAGAGTTGCAGAGTTGCACGAAGAGGCACTATTTAAAGAGATAGAGACAGAGGAGTGTCCAATCTGTATGTTACCCATGCCAATTGACACCTACACATCGACTTTCAAATCGTGCTGTGGAAAGATACTTTGTGGCGGCTGCATGTATACAATGAAGATGAGCGAAGGAAAAGATTTATGTGCATTTTGTAGGACACCCAATACAAAAACAGAGGACGAACATATTAAAAGAACAAAGAAGCTAATGGATAGAGGTAATGGTAGAGCATTTCATCAGTTTGCAGGGTATTATGCCCAGGGAATCAATGGTTTAGCACAAAATTATCAAAAGGTTAATGAATTATATCTCAAGGCAGGGGAGCTAGGTAGTGCCGTTGCATATTACAACTTGGGAGATTCATACAACGGAGGAACGGGCGTCGAATTAGCAGCTATGAATAGGCACATAATGGCTAGGCATAATCTCGGTTGCTTAGATTGGAATACTGGCAATTATGATCGAGCATTCAGACACTTTATACTTGCAGCAAGAGCAGGATGCGAGGAATCTTTAGATGTGGTTAAGCAAGGATTTACAAAGGGTCTGGTAACAAAAGATGAGTATACAAATACTTTACGTGCTTATGATGAGCGGCATGAGGAAATGAAGAGCGATGAGAGAGACAGAGCAGCTGAATTCATAGCAGAATTTCATTGAGACGCAGCTAAAGTGCTGCAATTTCAATTGCTATCCACTATGCAGCAAGAGACCCCATATATGACATACTGGAACCCAAGGCAATATGCATGGCATAAAGTAAAGAAGGAGTTATATATCAGACAATATAATCGTACGAGACAAGTTATTGCATATTTGCTAGTAATAGTAATCTTTTGGTACCATCAATGAGGCCGCCGCCACTATTATCACGTCCGCTACATCTATTACACTGCTTCTCTTCTTGACATGACATGCTTCGACTCTCATAAAAGGATACCAAGAATACCCCTTGACCCTTGAATTTATAAGCGATATGCGTGGGCGGTATCCTGACAATTTTTGAGTTTGTGAAAAGGATACCGCTTCATTTTACACAGTGGCCCTCACTCAAAAAAAATGTCGAATGATCGGCCATTGCAATAAATTGAACAGGATTAATAGCCTAAAATTGCATAAGGCTATTCTTAAACATATTTGTAGTTCACCTGCCGAACGGCATCGAGATTAAAGGACCTTGAAAATTTTCTCTTAGTAGTGTACACAGGCGGCTATGGGTGGTGACGCTAAGCGGGCTCTTAGTAAAATTCAAAAAAGTAGGTCAGATTTGTTATGTAGATAAAATCTACTATACTAGCTTAAATTAGATAATTGAACATACCATCGTGTTCACAAGAAGCTCTAGATTATCATACATGTCTTTGTTATATACCAAAGTTACTTCTAACAAAAGTTGCAAAGCCTAAAGTCGAAACAAAAGTTCAACTTTGACCTAGATTCTCTCCTAGAAGACGGAAGAAAATGGCTCCTTAACTATTACCAATCGATAGAGAATCTTCTTGTCATTTCAATGACGGGCATTAATGTTGGAGACCGTGGGCAAAAGTTACCTATGAGAGTTGGTAAGAATGAATTCAATTTAAGTAAGAGGTAAAATGATGAGCCACAGAATGGTCTCACTTAATTAAATTAATTCAATAGCAGATATGTATATTGTTGCTGTAGTCTACAATTAGCAATATTAGTCTAGTTGGTTACGGGTCGTAACGGGTGGATTATAGTTAAGTTTCAACATTAATTTAATTAAGTTGATAGCTAAAGTTATAGCAGCGCTAAAGTTATAGCAGAACAACCTTACATCGTTTGTAGCGATGAGTGAACGTCCTGAGGGGCGTGGTTGTCGACGACAGTGGATTATCGTCCGTTACCCGACATTAACAACAGCGCGTAGCCCAGTTATTGTTGATGGTTGTATATCCCTAGATTGATATACGGCTCTACTTTTCAGTATTACTTGGTTCTTTACAATTATTCCTACTATAAGCACAGGTTAAAGAGGTGCACAATCCTCAACAAAACGGCGATTCAACGTACTTCAACATACATTGCAATAGACGGGAGTCCATAATCTAGTTGGGATGATCAGAATGGCACTGTCATTGTCACTCCCCTGTCATTCTAGGTCTTACCAATCTCGAGTGAAGAACTTGTATCAATATCATAGGGCCCTGATCCTTACTAACACTATAGATTGTGACTCTGATTCTCGTGCGATCATATTGATTAAGATCCTTGTAATATCCAAGATGTCCTATCGTGGTATCATTATATTGTCCATGGGTATGTACGATACCGTGGTTTAGTCCGTGGGGCATAGTAAAGCCAGCAGTGTCCATGTTATTATCAGTAGTTGATGTCAAATGTGTACTACGGCTAATGTCATGTGTGTTAATACTAACATCCGATATGTATTCGTTGCTACTGTCAATGTTACCTTGATCCTCGTCATTATCGTTACGATTTGATGGATCCTCGAATGTGAGAGTAGACATATTGTTAGATACGCCCCGACTGCTACCATTATATGATGCGCCCATCATTCTACTCTCCCCGATTCTATCATCATTAATCAATGACACGTGATGCCACCCATTGGATACTGATACCGAATTGGGATTGTCCATGTCATAACCAGTAGCAATAGATGATGTGCCATGCCCAGTACTAATCGATCTATATCCATCAATATTACTATCAATAACGGTACTAATATCAATATCATCAGAAGTTGGTATCTCCCCATAGTCAAACAATCTAGTGATTGATTTCATATCGGTAGGACAGATGCACTTATGGAGTAACAGAATGCCTCCAATAATAATAGTACTACAATGTCTATGCTGCTGCGTGTCTGTCCCGGATGTAACTAATACATGACCATCCATAATAATGACATCGGTTGCCGCTCCACCGTTGACGTGTATACTCCTTCCTGTATCTGATCGTTGGCTGATACTATCATTGACGATAAGTGACGTGCCATATGAGGTTTGAACAAATTGACGTGTTGTGTATGATGCAGTGGTTCTGATGTTGGGACTATTATTCTCAGTACAGGCACTGTTAGTTGTTGTGTTGCTCTGTCGAAGATATGACGTACCAATTGTATCACTAACATAGTCAATGCCAATATTATTATTCGAGTCGATGCCCATGGCATAAGTTTGTGTGCCAGTTGTATCTCCCACCGACAGTTGTGACCTACCATCGTGTTCACATGCTCCCCATATGATGTCCTCCTTATGACGATGTAATTCCAATATTTCCTCAAGACATCGGATGGGTTGTCCTTTCCATTGATGAAGGAGTATACATATGATACCGGCACATTTGCTT
>Ga0214481_100349_pt1 | contig 24433 bp, 17 predicted proteins | sample M1_20Mar14CPVII9_4_FD_165057 | JGI IMG/M metagenome (GOLD analysis project Ga0214481, IMG submission 165057) | Marine eukaryotic communities from Monterey Bay, California, United States - M1_20Mar14CPVII9sort6BwellG10 | ecosystem: Environmental > Aquatic > Marine > Unclassified | place: USA...
GTGTGTAACTTGTCCTCCGGACACTCATGGTATAGCCTTGCACGCGATACCAATCGCAGGCTAGAGGCCATGAGCTCCTAGGAGCTTGCTCTACTAGATATTAATGCTAAACTTAACGCCACAACTTAAACGCTCCATCTCGCATGCCCAATTACCCCGTGAATATGCACTCATTTAATCACCAGAACATACCCACACGATATCAATAAACATAGAACAGTGATCAAACACTTTAAGCGCACCATATTCGCTCATTAGATCTTTCAGAGATACGATACTTGCCTGAGATTCAGATTGCTTGAGCTTATATCCGTATAATTCATCGCCATCGTCTCCTCCTTCATTCTTGATATACCCCTCTGCAAATACACTAACAACAATATCTTTTGACGTATCTTTATCCACAAATGTTAATGCGGCATTTGGCATACCATTTCCATCATTAAACAACTCGTCAAAGCCTTCGAACCACTCCTTTGTTGGTTGAGTCTTTTCAAATTGAAAAGGACGATCTGTGAACCATTCAGTATCTTCATGAAATTTGCTAGATTCAAGGAAATACATCCCATCTGTATCTTGAGTAATGACACAATCATCAGCAATTTGCACAAATAACCAATGAAAATGTGGAGCAGTGCCGGCGGCAACTTCATATTCGGCAAGTTTTGCCTCACAAGTAGATTGTTCCTCGCCCTTACCCTTTTACCTCCTTTGCCATTAGAGTATACCTTACTGCTTTTTGCAGTATCATCACTCTTGCTACTCTTTGTAAACATGCGAAATGCATCACTAGCTAGTTTACGTGCTGTATTCAGAGTGCGGTGATGTCTGTGGATATTGATGTATAAAAGATACATATTGTATTTGTGTGAGCAATTGCAATATCAATCTTCTTCTTTTCTTATCGTGGTACTTACGCCATACCATCTTTAACCCCTGATGTAGTTTCATGATCACTCCAGATAAACTTAGATATTACAGGCAATTTACGATGTTTTTATGATGTGAGCGATGATTTTCTCTAACAACATCAACTACATGAATTGTTGTTTCACTGCTAAGTTTTGAAAGATGCCTAGACTTGACCTCCTCATCACGTGAAATGGCACATTTGAAGCAGAAAATGATGATGATGATTGTCCGCAAGACATACATTGGATCCGATTCTCTTTAGTTTAATATGTTTTCATCAGTATCACTACTTCTCTGGATTCCAATGCAAGTAAAAGGAAAAGATATCTTTTCGGTATCCAAATTTTTACTCCTCGAGTTGTGATATGTGATAGATAGATAGATAGATGCATTTGTTTATCTGACAGATAGCATATAAATATAATGAAAGAAAGAAGACTGCAAAGAATATTAGGTACGGTGGCCGTGTTGGTCAGATTATCCATCATGAAAATATTTAGGGCTTGCTATGGTACTATTATTGCAATCTTTGGGTGTATACAACTATATGTTGCTGTGATACTATATAAACATCGGAATAATCTACTTCTGGAGTTATATCAGCCAGTATGGTTAGCATTATTTGCAATATCTAGAGCTTTGACTACATTTGCATCTTTTATGTTTGCATTGCCAGAATATGACATTAGTTGTGCACTTCGACAACCGATAATCTTTACGTGCCTTACTTTCATGGGTAATATCTTAATAGTGAGAGCTTGGAGAATTGGATGTATCATGGGTGTTTCACAATCATTTATCAGGGAAGATAATAATAATGGCAGAGTCGGAAGGATAGAAACATCAATAACAATGTCAAGATTAGCAATAATGAAAGTTTTAAGTAGGATATCAAGTTGGAGAGGATTTATCAGTAGCTGTGGAAAGAAGAAATCAACTAGCAACACAGGTATTCGACGGAAGATTACCTTTGCAGACTCAGTGTGGGTAGTAATGGTATTGATGATACCACAAATCATACTACAAATTATCAATCTCTCAATACCAAACGTCAGATTGGAAAGTGTTGAAGTATATGAAGAAGTATACTTGTGTGAATCGGACACTGGTTCGTGGTCTCTTATTGTTGGATTAGTATTAGTTATCACACCCTTCTTCCTATCATTACTACTGAATACAAAGGATGACGGGGCAGTGCCTGATCAATTCAGAGAGCTGTCCGAGATCACATCATCTCTCTTCGCATCATGCTGTATCTTGATTATCACTCTACCAACTGCAACAATGGTCAAGGATATTGCAGTAGAAGCATTGCATATCTGATGGGGGCTTCAGTCTTGAGCTTAACCCTCCCCCTCTGCTTCCGCATTGCAAAATCTTTCTCAAAATCGTCATTATCAATTGATGAAAGCAGTGAATACAGTTCGGGTAGATTGAAGGCAGCCGAAAGTTCGTCAATCATGGGTGATTTGTTTGAAAAGATGGAGAAGCCCGACAAGGCTTTAGAAATCGATAAGTGTATCCTTACGTTATTCAAGTCAGATGACGAGTACTCATGGGAGACAGGCTACAACTCATATGAGAAAAGATCTATGGGACCAAAGGAATTGGAAGTAGTAATTTCAACCTTGATTGATAGTGCTCGACACTGGAATGATCTCTATCTTTCGAGGTTGTCAGATCCTTACAAAGAAGATACACGAAATTTGGCAATTCTCACATGTAATTATGCCCTAAACATATTCAAAGAAGCACATGCCAAGAAGTTGTTGAAAGATAGGAGTTTTGTGTTCCCTGGCTACAGTTTGATGGTTGCGTTGCTCAAGGGGGGTGCATCTATGCCCCCCAACAAGCAAACACTAGAGGAGGCCGAGAATGAAGTGGCGCTAAGTTTTGTGGAAGAGACAAGCTTCCAACAATACCACCACGGCCGATCTTTGGCCATGAAAGCTGATATGATGAGAAAATATGGCAGATATGAAGATGCTGTTTCAGCTTTGGATGAAATGAAACTGGTATATGAGCCTAGTCTGCATACCAAAGTCATCTCACGAGATTATGTAACAGATCATTGTGCTGAAATCCTAGCTGCATCAGTATCTTGGTTATGCTACTTAGGTAGAAAGGAAGAAGCACTTAGACTTTGTGACTACATTATTGAATGTGTGCTACCAGAGATTGGAGAACGAGATTTTTTGAGCCTTGGTGTAATAGTATACCCTATCTGTCTATATTTCAAAGATCAAGGGGGAGAAAGAGTTACACAAGCGCTTGAGTTGTACGAGAAGCATGTTATTCAGCCAACGGAAGGAGAGAAGGGGCACCCAATTGTTGCCAATTTGATAGTACCAATGATAATCATACTGAATTGTCGTAGCTCGGATGGAGAAGCATATGATTCTATCAAGGATGATATTGCATATATGTTGAATGAGGAAGACGAAAAGTATCCAGCTTGGTTTGAAGCTGCTGCAGTTTCTTACATTGATTTCGCCTTTTCTACTATATACGCAGAAGTTTGCTTATGTTTATCAAGAATGGATGCATGTGGTGAGCTAGAGAGCGACACCCTTATAAAAGAAGGATATCGATATTTGGATATTTCTGAAACTACTTTGAAGAGAGGAGATGGTTCTGTTACTTCTGCAGTCGCATATTCATACTACACTCGTGTATTGTCGGGTTTCAAGGAAACAGAAACAAACTAGGTAAGCCCTTTCTCTATCTGTTCAATCTCTAATTTACATTATCTCTGTATCAACTTCCTCTACACTCTCTCCAGCACCTTCATTGTCCTTCTTAACCCAACGGCACTTGGTACTTTCCGAAGGCCATCCACCACATCTAGCAACAACACTATAATTATCATTCGCCTGTTTCAATACATCCAAAACCTTGGCACCATGATACTTCTTTCTTGGCATTTTATATGCGGCTATAATCTTCCCCAACGGATGTACGATATGTTCTTGATATAATTGTGCATATCCTTCTAAACTGCCCATTCGTCTTGCAAACTCGGTACCTGCCTCGGCTATACGTTGTGTCTCTTGAGGATGGGATTCAGCCCAATCATACTTGGCCTTAAGGTCGGATAAATCAACGGCGACGGGAATGTAGTGTACCCATGGCTCGAGATGATCATGATACCAATCCTTGGTTGGTGTGACATGATGGAATAGTACACCCTGTTTGATATTGAGAAGGGAATGAGAAATAGAGGTATGGTTAGAGCTAGTTACAAGACAACCAATCAAGTGAGTCAAGTCAACGATGCACAAAACGTACCGGCAAGGCTAACTTTTCAATAGTTCCCGTCCAAGTAGTTCCGCCTCCGCCTCCTAAATCAATATGATACTTATACTTAGCATGTTCCATCATATTCATCGAATTACCAATAGCATTAATACCATATGTTTCTTGTAACAATTGAAATTCGGGATTATCAGATGCCGGCATCTTCTTCCCATTAACATTACAAGAGGCAAACTTAATGTTTACCCATGGTAATGTCGTACCGTCTTGTACTCCCGCTACAGCATCTTGATGTCGGGCTTCTAACTCAGCTTCAGAGGTTAGTAACACACCCCTCCAACGAGGAGTTAACTTATCTTGTCCCATATTCCATAAACTCTTGATAGCACCACGAACTACCGGATGCGTCTCACTCTCATCAACACCAAACTGTTCTTCATATGGCTTGATATCCTCTTCATACGTAGGTGACCTCATGTCGGGAAATAGTGTATGTAGGAATAAGAAGTCGGTACCACGCCATATAACTTGTGGGATGAGATTATCCCAATAATTTGGTTGGGTGATGATATTCTCGGCATAGACTAGTCCATCTTGAAAGTGTTTCCCCATTGCTTCTACTCCAGCTGCTTGAGAATCTTGAGGAACATCTTGACCTTGAGGAATAACATCTTGAGGACCTTCAATAGCAACCCTAGGTTGCAAATCTTGACATATCTTACCACTACTCTGATATTCGCTTATACATGGAATATGCGGCCGGGGACTTTGTGGCATGGCAATAACACTAGGCATATACTTCGAATCGACCAATATACTTCCAAATTGTAATATTGGTGCCCAATTAGTGGATTTGCAATAACCCTTCCCTTCTGTTTCGAATAGACATGGACGTCGTATACGTGGCATGTCTCCCGTACTTAGTAGGAATACTAAATCGCCTGATTCGGCACCCTGGAATCTAGTTGGATAATTCTTACGCAATGCCGCTGCTAAGACCGGTGCGATTATGTATACACGTTTACATCCCCAATTACACTTTGGTGTATTATGCATAACAACAAAATCATCTGTTGCTGAATCATATACAAAGAATAATAATTCACGTTGGAACATTCGTGCTGCTAATAATGTTGAATCAATATCATAGGATGTTACATTCACCTCTCGTTTGGATGGTATTGATAATGCATTGGCAGTATTTAATATCTGTTCTTTTAATTCGGGTGTTAATGAGGCATATAATTCTTCTTCATTGGTTATACCTAATCGACGCATTTCAATTGCTTTGTTTGCACGACGACGTATGTTTATTACTTCTTCTTTGGATCGTGGTTTTAATGTTATTTTTTGTGGTCCTTTCCATTGAAACTTCTTCTCCTCTTCACCTTCATTGGTGGCAGTGGCTGAGGAGGATGTAGTTTCATCATCAACTAGTAGGAATCGATGTTGGGGGACATAATGTTCATAATCAATGCCAGCATTACTAGAGGGTGTGAAGAATGTGGAGGTATCAAATGCTGCATTATAAAATTGAAGTAAACATCCTGCAATTACTATTGATGCTATAAACTTGGTTGTTTTGGACCGTATACGTCCACTGCTCATGTTGCGGCTTGCATATATTAATAGAGATAACATCATGTATTATTATTACTATATCATCTTATCATACGATAGTAGTTACTATTTGCAATGCTATTTGTTGATCGGACTCTCATAATGACTATGCCTCAAAAAGTCCGTCTAATTTTCTTGTCTTCGGTATCTTAGTCATTAAGATATTGCAATGACCATCATCACATAATGATCACATAATGATCACATATGATCACTGATCACGCAGAATTTGTGAAATGTGTTAAAAATTATTGTTAAGTGCACCATTAACTGATTGAACTGTGTGTTGAGAGAGAGAGAGAGTAAGCCAACCAATTACCAATCCACTCCTTACTCCTTGCCTCCGGCGTCAAGTAATATAAATTATTCGTCGGTAAACTAAATCGGCTCATATCATATGGCAATAAAAAATATTAAATTTACATATCACGTGCACCATCTTGCACCAACAATCAAGGTTGTAACACCAACACTTATAATATAAATAAAGATGGACTATTAACGGGTCATTCCATTATGGGGTGACCTTTATTATTCAATATTTACTGTTTGGGATATTAGTGTGTAGTTATTTACAATTGGTTAGTATATCAATAATTTATTCTCATAACAAAACAAAATTTATAATAATTTGGTATTAGTAATTATAATTTATCATGTATAGTAATAATAATATGCAACAGGGTGGGCACCCAAATTATCAACAAAACTGGCAAGGAGGTATACAACAGCAGCAACAGCCGTTGCCGCCGCCGCAACCAGTATATCAACAGCAGGGCAATCAGTACCAACAACATCAACAGCAACACCACCATCAACAAGGAGTGCAGTATCAATTTGACATGGCCACGGTGGCGAACCAGCAGCGGGGGCAGCCTCAACAGCAAATTATGCATGCACCGAATACGCTATTGGGGGTGCACCAAGCACAACATCTTCAACATAATCAACAGCAGCAACAACAACATCAAATTATGTCAGCACAACAACAACTCCAGCAGATGGTAACACATCATCAACATTATTCAATGGTATATAATGCATTAGAGACTGATGGTCTGAAACGGATATATAGAAGAGAAATAAGGTCTTTAATCTTTTTCACATGTTTAGAGGCTAGTGGTGAATGGAAAAGAATATGGTATCAATATGGGATTGTGTTAATACGTGATGGTGTAGATTCCAATTCATGCAATCTAAAGGAGGGTACACAAATTGTTCAACCGAAATATGTCTGTGGCAATGACATCCTCCCAGAATGTTATGATGAATCATACACAAAATATGTCTCGAATAGTGAATTAGGTAAACAATACCTCCGACTCTTTTCATCTATATTGGGGACGGATGAAGTGCAACAACAAAAGCAGAAGAGACAACGCCTAGAACAAAAACTACAACAAGAAGATGAAAGACTTTCAATTGCAAGGCAGAAGATGATAGATGCTCGATTAGCACTCAAGAGTGGGGAACAAGAGTTTGAAGAAAAAGAACAATCATATCAACAGCAAGTTAAAGTCCAAACTGAACTTGATCAACAGATACAACAGTATAAGAAGGAGAAAGAGTCTGGTCTTTCTATATCAAATGAAGAAGATCACGATGATGAAATAGTTGACAAGGCAAATGAACTTCTGATGAGCTTATCACTTCAAGGAGGACCTACTCCTTCAGAACAAGACGAGTATGATATGAAGATTATTAGACAGATGTGTTCAAGAGTAATGAATCGACGAATTGATCGTATATCCCATAGAATCAAGAACGAAAAGAAGAAGGAACAAAAATTATTGGATACCAAAGTTGAGGCCAAGGAGAAGCTTGATAGATTGGCTGCTAATGCAAAGATTGCCGATGAATATTATAAAATGTCTGTCGATGCCAACTTGGCAAGTTATAAACAAGTGGCTGCTGAGGTCGAAAAGGGTATTGCTCCTAGAAGAGAGGTATACTCAATTCGAGCCGCGGAACAGTCACCCAATCACGGGCAGACGCCCGAACAGATTACTTTGGATATGGTGGATGCTATTATGGCGACTGATGCAACTCAATTAGATTCCTTCACAAAGTTGACCAAGGACGGACACCATCACACCAAGTACGGACAACCATCACTACGCTTTGTGAAGATCGATTCCGATCGTTGCCCTTTGCCAGGAACCAGTCGGAACAAGATTACTAGTACTTTGATTCAAAGGCTTTCATCGGTAGTAGTGGACGAGAATAACAATGTGAAGGGTGCCTTTCAATTGAGCTACCGCAAACCACGTTCTGGTGAACCCAATATCATCAAGGTGTATGGCATTCCTCATGTTAGACTTCCACCAGTTGATGATAATTTATTCAATACAAAGACATTTGAGAATCAACGTGAATTTGCCAATCAATATCAAGTTACATTATCAATACCCGAAGTACACGTCGTTTCGGCTATTAATGAAGCATCCTCTTCTGATGAACCGCCCATTACCGCCCTCCAACAAATCTTGAACAACTATTACAACATTTCATTACCATCTCAAGGAGAACGGAGACAACTCTTCTTCTTCAAAGGAGTAGTTTACTTTGTTTGGATTGATGCACCATCTGAGGTATTGGAAATGCTGAAAGAAACATGTAAGGACGTGTATGAAGATGTTAGGGCTGTCAAGATTGGGGAATCTGGGGAGGATCTCATCTTGCATTTGAAGAAGATGATGAATCTGTTGACGTATTTAGCCGGTGCCAAGCTTTGTTGGATAGCAATTGGCATTCCATTTGGTTTGTGTTCTTCTCATATGGTTGAACAATGGATTCACTTCATCAAGTTAGAGTTGCGCAAGTCTGGAGAGTGGCATTCACGTGAGGCCCTTTCGTTGGAGACTATTAATCACATTCTTAACCGAACTGGTGGTAAAGTCATCTGCCGAGGCACGGTATCCCATGGTGGTAAGAGTGGTATTTGTTTTAACGATGGTGCTGGTTGGATCTACTTCTTCCGCCAGTTACACACTGAAGAAGAGCTGAGAGAGTTATGGAAGATCTATCATAAATTGTCAGAGGGTGAGGGGAGAGCCTTCATCAGGTTTCTTCTAGCTTTCAAAGTTGGAGCATCTCTTGGTAAGGATCCCATGAGCCGTCCAAGAGCTAATTTCTGGGCTTTTGTACGAGGTTGTGGCGAGTATGTTGCAGTCAAGGGTTTCCCATATGTGTTCGAGCAAGAGGCAAGGCTTCACAAACAATTCGAAAGATTCCAGGTTTGTGGTGAACGATACATGTTAACGGATGCCAATGGCAACTCTGAAATAGAGTCACTTCTCAAACTACTTAGAAACGACGACCGATACATTATTGAGAAAGGTCAGCTACACCGAGAAAAGGAAAAGCTGAACTACTTATTGGAAGGAGAGACAAAAGAGTGGATTCGAAGAGATTTCATTTCCTTGGTGGAAATTGTGGATAAGATTATGAACGGGGTAGTAACCGACTCCGCCGAAGACAAAGAAGTCAATAGCCCCAAACCAAAGAGACGTAGTACGATTGCCAAGGCTTGCGAAGAGTACTGGGAAGACCAGAAAGAGAAACAACACTAGAGACAGAGATAAATAGTTTATGTGTTTTATGTATCTAATGACTGTGTGAAACGACCTCATTGCCTATTGCTTATGACTCTGCATCTTATGACTCTAAAACGACCCCTGGTATTCAATATCTACTGCCATATCTGAACAGACACATACATAATCTCACTTTGGCGACACTAAAGCAGCCTCTCTCCTCCATTGTCCATTGCTCACCACATATCATTTTGCCTAGCCTTTCGTTAATGCTCAGCCACCTCGACGATTGTGTTGTCAATATACTGCATTGATACCCCACTTATCTAGAGGTGTTATAGAATAGAAGGTCGATTGATCTATATACACAAGACGTTTGCAATTGCAAATTGAGTCGAGCACCTTATCGCACACTCTCATAGTTTATGGTTGTCTATTGCAATACTTCACATATAAAACCATGAATCATTCAAGCACATCATTAAACTATATAGCAAATAATCGACAAATTGATAATACAAACACTGCAAAACCTAAACCACGTTTCCGTCCTCCACTCGACTTAGATGACGATGATGATGATGTAGATTTCAACTCATCATTCTATGGCAAGCAAGTTGAAGAAGTCAGCAATCCCAATAATAGTGACGTAGATAATAGTGACAGACTACATGAAAGTATACGAAGTATAACAGATATATTCGCTGTACATCAGGAATCATCAAGATCATTAGTTAAATCTGGTGATATTATATTTGATGATAGTGAACGTACTGAATTACCCGAAGAAGAGGAGGAAGAGGGTGCCACCTCACTACCATCAAAATTGCCACCAAATGATATCTCAGAACGAACAGCACCCGAGACGGAGGATGAAGGTACATTAAGGCTAAGCCATCAATCAGATGCCTCCTCAGTAGGAGACATACTTGCCGTACATCAAACTGCCTACACACAACGATCAAGAAGTAGAAGTAGTAGGCAAGATTTACCAATATCAAAATTATCATTCACCTCCGCTAAAGTTGCTAAGAAACTATTACCATTAGTTGCAGAGGTTGCATTTGAAAATAGTATAGAACAGAATAGTAAGAAGGAAAGGAAACCAAATAGACTTAGTATTGAAGGATTGGCTCGGCCTAAATCATCGGATAGTTTTACTAATCTTAGATCAACAACACAATCCTCTAAGAATGAGGATAAGAATGAAAGTTGGGGATTGGTTAGACGTAAGTCCTCCGGTAGCTTTGGCAGTCGGACTAAATTAACCACTGCTACTTCCATCTCGGATAATAATAATGCAAGTTGGGATATAAATAATAATAAAGAGGCAGTAGTACAACAACCTCCCGGTGCAGTCTTATACAAACGTAAACCATCATCCGATAGTTTAGTATCATTAGAATTACAAAGTACTAAGGCAGAATTGGAGAATGTTAAGGCACAGCTTGCTGAGTTACGGAGTAGGTCATTAACTCCCTCTGCAAGACGTATACCTTCGATGGATGTGTCGGAACGATCAACGCCCGAGACAGCAGAGGATGAGAGTACATTAAGGTTAAGTCATCAATCCGATGCATCATCAGTAGGGGATGTACTAGCCGTACATCAAACTGCCTATACAACTGTTCCCTCCCAACAACGTCGAAGACGTCGTAAAACGAATGAAGATCATTTACCTATATCAAAATTATCATTCACATCTGCTAAGGTTGCTAAGAAGTTATTGCCATTGGTTGCCGAGGTTGCATTTGAAAATGATAAGCCAAGTAGATTGGCTAGACCAAAGTCTTCGGATGATTTAGTTGTCGATGAGGACGGGAGTAGACCAGTAACCCCCTCGGATGATAACATAACTGGTATGCCGCGGTGTATCCCTCCAATAGATGTTTCGGAACGAACAACCGAGTCAGGAGCAGCAGTTGGATTAGAAGATGATAATGAGAGTGCCTTACGACTAAGTCATCAATCAAACGCATCATCTGTAGGGGATGTATTAGCCGTACATCAAACTGCATATGCACCTCGTAGGTCAAGTCGACGACGATCAATGGGGGATACCCCTGATAAGAATCCATTACAGTTATCCTTTACATCTGCCAAGTTGGCGAAAAAGTTGTTACCTCAAGTTGAGGAGGTAACCAATGAAGGTGAAAGTAATAAGGAAACAAAGAAGAACAAGAAGGAAAGGAAACCGAATAGACTTAGTATTGAAGGACTTCGGGTACCAACGAAGGAAGGTCCTCCTACAAGACCGACCATTTCCAGAAGACATAGTATGTCAGATGTAGCACCGGCATCTAGATGGTCGTTGGCATTAGCCAAGTACGAGAAGGACAAGCCACAATATGACAAGAAGAAAAGTAGTCCCTCCTCAAAGTTGTCTTCATCAACAATACTCCGTTCTCGAAGAGCCTCCACCGGTGATTGTCCGGCCGATGAGGTATTGGACTTTGAGGGATTAACACCCAAATTATCAAGAGAAGTTGAACGATTATCACAATCTTCTGGTACGGCACTAACGGTAGAGAGTAGTCTACCAACAATCCCACAGCTAGAGGAGGAGATTAAATCAGTGGAGGGTTCAAGAAGTGAGGATGAGACACCACCGAGGAATGGTAGCCGTGCTGGAAAGAAGAGTAAGACTTTCTCATCCAAATCCAGATCATCTTCTAGGAGTAAGAAGAGTGACGAGGCTCAAGCAGAAGACAAGTCCAACAGCAAGAGTAGCAAGTTATCTTCTCTTGATAATCTCAAGAGTGGTGTAAAGAAGAACAAGAAGAAGCTTCGTCCGAAACATCACTCCAAGAAGATGAGTACAAGCATGAGTGACGTGTATGAAAAGACGAATAAGCAAAAGAAGATGAAGGACGGTAAGTCGTCAAGGAAGATTGATAAACGATCGTTATATGTCAAGTCTATAAGTGTGGATACATTATTGGATGAAAGTGTATCATCATTAGAAGCAAGTTTACGATCTACGGGTCTTGACGAATCTGTCAATTCGAATGATGTTAGTGAATTGTTCAATAGATTAATGGCATTGGAAGACTGTGCAAGGGAATAGAAGTATTAGATACACCGACACGGAGATCATGTGTATAGATTGTAAGCCTAAATAGCCTAAATGTAGACTAACACTTCCTTATTGAACTAGTCTAGTCTTAATCATTCATCATCTCATCTATCATCCTTTCTCCGTCACCAATACCTCTATCATACCAATCTTGTAATATCGACGAAGATGCTATTCCTGCACTATTTTGCATTGCTTGCAAGTTTTGTAAACTGGAATATATGCTAAATCCTCCTCTACATTTGATATCTATTGGTAACTTCCATGTATTATCCTTTGGACTGATTCGTATTGTATTACTTTCATTGCAATCTGGACCAGATATTGGTGAAACAACAATTCTACAGGCACCTTCTTTTATATCCAATGGTGTTGGTGGTGCTGGTGCTGATATGCCTCCATCGACATAGGATTCTCCATTTATTGTAATCCCATCTTGTTCTGGATATATTGCATAACTACTTGATAACCAACTACTCTTTTCAAGAACGTCTGATGGATGGAAGTGTGGTGGGATTTTACATGATGCCCGTAGGCAGTTTACAAGTGTTGATGATTGTAACTTGGATGGAAAGTTGAAGAGCTGTAGTGATCCATCTGAACATCGAGTAGTAGCGATGTGTAAACTTGTATTGTAGTTGTTAATATCATTATCAACCGAAGAAGATGGTAGTTCATCGTATATCATTTCTTTTAGATGGTACATTGCCCTTCCGCCATCCGATATGAACCGATCAGTATATTCTTGTATTTGATTAGGAAAGTATACAAATAAACAAGCTGCAATTGCACCCGAGCTTGATCCACTGACTGCATGTATCGGTGGTAGCTTCTTTGTTGTTGTTGTTTTTGATAGTAGAGATGTAGCCACTCCTAAATGATATGGTAACAAATGCCCAGCTCCGGAAAACGATAGTGTTAGAAATTTATTCATCGTTGCAATCATATAAGATAATGAGATGAATCCGCTACGCCGCTCACTGCATCATCGATTATCTCTTGTCATCAACTCAATCATAAAAAGGATACCCTTCCATCGTATCCTAAAAGCCAACGGTAAAAATGAACATCATGAATCATGTCAATTAATGGTGTTGTGCTTTGATGTTTGTGTTGCGTTGATAAATAAAACGATGAACTCCACCATACGGTTCATCCTACTCACCATATATGCAACAATAATAAGATTACTAACGTGTTTAATCAATACTACGGTCACAATTATCAATAGGATAGATAATATCAATATACGAAATTTGTTCTCATAGTTGTTAGAACTTCTAATCGACAAGAAGCAGAACCTTTACATACAATAACGATATTGCTTGATATAAATATTGCTCGGAGACAACCGCATAGTACTATATATCTACCATAATGAGCAAACTATTGATACTTCTTGCTGTGTTGACAGTCTCGACATTGACTGATGCCTTCTCAATCAACCGACTGCCGCCCAAGAAGAATCAACCTTGGATGTATCAACATCAACAACATCGCTACCACCTACGTATTCTACCCGTAGAAAGCTCATATCATACTTTTTTGGTTTAGCGGCACCATCGTTACTTTTACTTGATGCACTTGATGCATCAGCTTCATGTCTAACCGGAGATGAATCACCTGAATGTATTGGAGTATTTAAAGAAGGTATACCCGAAAGTACCGGTAATACAATTGAACAAAGCTACGGGGCATTCAGACCTAATCAACCAAAAATAACATTACCAAATCCTACCTCCTTGAGTGAAGCAATCGGTATGTTAAAAGATCAACTCCTTGCAATGGAAGATGTTGAAAAACATATCTCTTCGGCTTCCTTTGAATTAGCAGGTACTACCATGTTACGAGTATTACCTCGTCTTGTTATTGCTGAACGATATATTGCAACTGTATTACCATCGGTTATAGATAGGGCAGACGAGATTACCGTATTGGGATTAACAGTTGACAAGAATATAGGCAAGGCCATAAAAGGCAATCTCGGCGGTACAGCTGTTGTTGTTGTTGCTCAACTTGAGTTATTGTCCAATGTCAAAGTATTGAAGACATCGTTGGATGGTCTTATTGTTCGAGCAAGTGCGGAATAGGTAGTGTGTAGTTTATACATGATGTTTATATGTAGAAGAGATGATATATGTAGAGGAGGAGTATAATCTAACAATTCAGTAAAGTTTAATCCAATTGTACAATCATTACAATTCATTGGGAAATAATCTAATTTGTTATTGATTGATGTTGTTATACCTCCCGTCCATGGTCTGGGTGTTGGATTACGGATTTGTACTCCTACTAATCCATTGTAGCATTCATCTAGTACTGTTTGTGATTCAGAGTAGATTATGTTCGGTGTGGTCGCCTCGAAGTAACCCGATCCACTTCCATCATTGACATATACGTCGATGTATCCTCCACTGTCAGGCATGTTAGTTTGAACAAGTAGACATGTTGGTATGAGAGTTACAGTAGGTCCAATTGACTGCATAATTGTAGGTTGACTAATTGTCGGAGGGGCACTATAACTAAGAGGCTGTTCACTAACAGGTGCCAATGTCTCAACGGTAGGTTTTAATGTAGGTGAATTCGATGGACAATCTTCATTCCATATAGATTTTTGATTGCAATACAAGGTGCCTGAACCACATGCACCATTTACACTTCTACAAAGTGGTATACCGGAACTTTTCATTAAAAATGCCATAGCCATTGATACTTCACGATTTTCACCAGTGCATGGTAAGCCTGTACATTCTAATTCATTGAAAAATGGTGTGGTTGGTTGGACTGTAGGCGTAGGTGTTTTAAGTACTTTTTCTTCTTGTGTAATTTTTGGACATGAACTATTCCAAATTGATAAAGCGTTGCAATTCGTACCACACATACCACCTGGTGATCGACATTGTGTATCCAATGGACAAGGCTCACCTGTACATGAATGCATGTATACAATTGGTTTAGTTGTTGGTGAATTTGTTTGTATGAGTGGAGGGATGTGTGGTGATATAATGTGTACATCAAAAGTATTTGTCTCAGAGAATAGATTGCTGTTAGTATGAGCTTTAGCCGACTTTGATGATGATTTGCTACCGCCAACATTATCATGGATAAATATATTTGCTTTGCTAGACTTTGATTTGCTAGCCTTTGTGCTACCTTTTCCTGATTTGGTATAATTATATTGATTATTGTAGGTAACTCCACTTAAACTTTTACTAGATTTTGATCCACCGTTCTTACTACTCTTGTTACTCTTATTTCCCTTGCTGCCATATCTCCGCCGCCGGGCTAGGCGTTTATTGCGCTGTTGGGGGTGGCTATTCATTGTCTTGTGATCCACAATCACTTCAGACAATAGATTATATCACTACTTATCAAAATTGAGTTGTTTTTGTTTTATGCAACGAAATGAATGAGGTATCCTCAGAAAGTGGAATAAACTGCATAGCATTCTATCATTTCGTATCATCCATCAGAGTAGCGCAGAGTTGCCAAGTAATATAGACAGTTGTTTATTTATCCTAAAATTCAATATAATGTCAAAAATGGCGGCGTCGGACTTAGCAAGTCCAAAATCAATCCAATGGATAAATGATAACGAAATTGATTATGTGCAAGCTCCCTATGAGGCTGAGCAGCAGTTGGTTGGTGAGGAAAAGAAGAAAGCCAGTACTAGTACTGATCTTCTCGCATCGATCCAATACATTGACGTAGAGGCATTGAAAGATGAACGATATGAATCTTCTTCTGTTGCAACAATTGATGATTACATGTCCTGTCTAGTATCGGGGAAAATTTTTAAAGATTTGGCAGTTTATAATTATGATGATGATCCGCTCTTTCAACAGCCTCCTCCGAGGGATGATTGTGGTGTATGCATGTTGGAGCTACCGATTAATGGACAGGTAAGTTGGTGTCGATGGCACAAAGATGCTCATATTATATGCACACATCTCATATGCTCATATCATATACACATAAAATCATGACCTAATGACCGTATCATATTATACACATAATATCAGATACAATACCAAGCATGCTGTGGGAAATCATTATGTGGTGGATGTATGAGAACTTGCATGCTTAAGGCAAATGAGAAATGTCCGAATAATTGTGGTTGTGCTAAATGCAAAAAGAAACGGCAATGTTTGTGCCCATTCTGTCGAAAACCTGTCAGTAATTCTAACGCTGAGACTATTAGGAGACTGAGAATTCGGTGTGAGAAACACAACGATGCAACTGCTATGCAAGTTTTGGGGAGTTTTTACATTGACGGTAGTCTCATATCAGAAGAGGACAGTAGGAATAAGGCCTTCACATTGTGGGAGCAGGCGGCAGAACTTGGTAATTCCGCGGCATGTGGACTAATGGGAGATGCCTACAATCCTCTATGGGATAACGGGAGACAAGTTTGCAAGGTCAAATGCTCTCCAACATGTCGTAGGGTAAGAGACTGGCGTAAGTCAGTTGAGTATTATAAGAAAGCAGCAATCGGTGGCAACGAGCAAGCAAGGAATAATCTTGCAACTTTAACAATACACTTTCTTAAAGACCACGAGGCAGCAAGGAGGCATTACTTAATTGCAGCAGCAAGTGGACATGATAACGCCCTGGAGAAAGTGAAAGAGCTGTATCTATCGAAAGATGTTACCAAGGATGAATATGCAAATGCACTACGCGCTCACCAGCGTTATCATGATGGGGTTAAAAGTGACCAACGAAAAGTTAAAGTTGAAAATAACACTTGGGTGAGCACCGAAGCGTTGGTGGTCAAGAACAACAAAGGAAAGGTTGTAGCTATCAATTAAGTAAGAGGTTTCTGGTTTAGTGAGAGAGGTTTCTGGTTTAGTGATGAAGAAGTAGATTGTTTAGAATTAAGTTAGTGGTTAAGAAGTAGATAGGTTATAATTGTGTGATACTTAAATAGTTGATATAATTTACAAACATCTATACTTATCGTAAGGGATATTCCCCACCCCCCAATCTTCCTGTCTCAATTCACTGCCTTTATAAACTTATACAGCAACCTTCTTCTCTTCACTAACAGTCTCCTCTGATTCCATCTTACTCTTTAAATATTCCTCACTCAATGGTCCACCAGTTGTCAATCGGATACCCACCAATCGTTGCTCGGCATCAATCTTAACAACCTCGGCACCAACATCGGGACCGAAGAAGGTTTCATACCGTTTACGTCTCTTCTCATCTGCCCACATTTTATATGGTGTATCGAGAGATTGCCATACCATCGTGAATGCCAATTCGCCATCGTCAGTAATATCCTCTCTTAATTCCATAAGTTGAGGGTATGCCTTCCCGGGCACGACCAATCCCAACTTCTTCACGGTAGTATCTAAATGTGCCTCATCACCATATCGATGACGTGTGACATCTTGTTTAATCTTGGAAATAATTTCAGTTGCCTTCTTCTCTGCCAATGCTTCCGCACCTGGTGCAGAAATACATTGTACTGGTTCAATTTCTGCATATTTTAATGCCGCTCCAGCTAAGAAAATAGGAATACCATAGACGAATCCCAATCCTGATAATGTTGGTCCGTCATTACCACTTGTACTTAAATATTCAGCAAATGATAATACAGTAACGAGTATACCAGCACCGACAACCAGATTACCTAATGAAAAACCACGTATTTCAAATGGTGGCTCACCTGCGTTATTCACACCGGCTCCACCAATCATTGCCGATTTGGGTGCTGACCAGTCATCATTATCTGACATGTGTAGTAGTGGTGTATTTAATGGTTTGTTGGCATTAACTTTCATTGCATTGTATTTGTTAACGATTGATGCAGCTGGTGCAAATGCTGTGCAAGTTTGTGTTGTTAGGGAAAGAGCAGCGGCAATGGCAGCAGTGGTTGATAGAGAGAACTTCATTTTTTGTGTTATTGTATTGTTAATGAGTAGTAGAAGAGTAGGTGGATATTTATTATGATATGCGATACTATGGTGAGTTGTGAGCACTTCCTCAGCGGCACAATCTGCTGACTATTTGCAGTCGACTCACAAATAAAAATGAACACATACTTACTGTTTAGAATCCAATACGTGTTGGCGATTAGGCCCGATATTCCATTATGAGACTTTTCTTGCTAAACAACTGAAGCCTATCATCAACCAATGCATTCATAAGATATGCTCACTATTGCAATTGATACGACCAATGCATAGTAGACTTATGCTTGATCTGTAGGTAGTTGTTGAACAATAATACCTAGACTTTATAGCCGCCGAGAGACACGGGTTAGTTGATATGTTTATAAATACATCTTCTGTGACGACTCGATTTGCAATAGAAGGATACAACATAGAATAGAGTAGAAGATATTACAACAACAATGGCAGAATCACCAGCAGCATTAACCTCCGAAGGAGTAGATATATCAGTCGATATCGAAGAGGGAGGCAAGCCAGCACCTAACTCTGCTGACACATTAAACACATACTCAATAACACCAGCCACTGCCAATCCACAAATAATCCAACCAAGTACCTCCACTGGAGCAGAAACAACAACATTATCAGTAGCAGATTCACATGCTATATTAGCTGATATGGCAACATCCAATATTAATAGTACAGCACAGGATACACAAAATCTCGATACTGCATTTACAGGAGATGACGATGATGACGAATTAAGCGATGGTGATATTCCTCCACCACCACCATCAACTCCACCACCAGCACACATCATTAATAAATCTATCAACTCTCAGAATAAATCAAAACATCGTAAAAAAGGTAGGATTAGTAGTATTATTAATATTGGTATGTGCTGGAATTGGATTAGGGTTGGGATTTGGTTTACAAAGTAAGAATGATGATAGTTCCAATAAGGATAGTAATCAGGCAGTGAATAATAGTGACAATGAGGATATAGAAGGGGAAGAGAGTTTGGATGATGATGATGTTAGTGGGAATGGTGGTTGGACTACTACCGAGGCTCCTCCTGGTAATGATGATATTGGGGGAGAAGAGGAGGTTGTGGTGGATAATACGGATGATACTGTTGAGCAGCCTCCCGAGGATGTTATTGTAAGTTTTATATGCCTTTTTTCATATTCTCTATTCTTCACTCAATTCTTATATAATCCATATTATCAACATTTCACTCAACAAAAACAGTACGACGCAGTTATAGTCGGAGCTGGATGGGCCGGTCTTCGTGCCGCGTCAACATTAATTGATTCATCGATCTCTAATATCCTAGTACTCGAAAGTGCAGATTACATTGGCGGCAGGTCACACTCAGTAAACTCCGTCGATGGATCATCCAACAATGTGCAATTTATTGGTGACACTTCCAACATTCCTACTGAATTAGGCAGTTCATGGTTATACAATACCAATAACAACATGGAGAATGTATTATTAGAAGATGCCGATATTAATTTCTTATTAGATGCTGATGAATCAAAAGATAGCATGTGCCCAATGAATCAAGCGACATATTATCAACAATTACGTGAAATTGGTGACGATGACGAGGCCGAAGAAACAATTACCACCGAGATATTGGAAGATGCCGATGAATGGTTCGATGAGATGTGGGCTGATAATCGAGGATTTTTAACATTTAGATCAAATCGTATCACAGATGATGCATATGATACATACGAGACTACATTACACGGTTTAAGTTATGAAGAGGCAATTGATCAATATTTAGAAAGATGGGGATGGACGGATGATGAATATTTACAATTCATGAACTTATTAGAAGACTCCACCGAAGTTCAATCGGGCGGCACATCATCCCAAATTGATGTTGAAGATGTTGAATTCTTCCCATCACCTGATGATGAAATTAAAAGTCATTATATGGGTATGCCCGGTATTGGATTCGGCAATGCCGCTGCTAAATATGCTGAACCATTTGTTGATAAGATACAGTTAAAGTCGAGGGTTACGGAGATTAAATCTGATTTTGAAGAGTATAGTCTTGTGACTTATACAGATGAGGATGGTATAGAAACAAGTGTCAAGGCAAAGACTGTCTTGGTAACTGTATCACTGGGTGTGCTCAAGGCTGGTTCCATCAACTTTGTACCGGCTTTACCAGCAAAGAAGCAAGAGGCCATTGATAACATGGGCTTTGGTTTAGTTAACAAGTGTATAATGACATGGGATAATGAGGAGGATATGGTCTGGCCGGAGGATGATATGTGGTTCTTATTGGTTACTCCCGATGATGAAACTAGTGGTCAATGGACAAGATTTTACAACCCAAGTATGTTCAAGGGTGTGCCGACACTCATAGGATGGATAGGTGGGGATGATGCAGTTGAGGCCGAGAAGCAGTCAACGGACGAGGTTGTGAATGATGTAATGAAGAACCTCAGATCTATGTGGCCAACCATTAGTGACCCAGACAATGCCATCATTACAAGATGGGGACTGAATGAGAATACGAAAGGATCATATTCCTACCCCGAACAGGGTCGTGACATATTTACTGATGCCGCTGCTTTGCAACAGAGACTCGGACGGATCTACTTTGCCGGTGAGGCAACGGGTAGTGGCTGGGGCACTGTGATTGGGGCCTGGAATACAGGACAAGTTGCTGCAGAAGGGATGGTGCAAGCTTTGACTAGTGCCGAGTAAATTGTTTGTTGTCTCAGGTTGTCTGGCTATTTTCTACGAGCTTAATGTAGAAAAAGTGGTCTAGAGACTTGGTGGTTAAGTGCTGTGCACATAGTAGGATAATGAATGGTATAATTGTAAACATAGACGTTAATCTGTGCACTTGAAGAAGTAGTATGGTATCCTTCGCACCCCAAATTTTCACAAAAGATTTTATTTGATACATTTACCTACACTGTGTCGTCGATATAATATATTCATACAAAATACCCTGTTATTTAACTAACATACCCATCACATCATCTAAAGTCTAGCGTACCAAACAAAGTGTCGCCGATTGACTTAGTGTAATAATTCAATATACCCATCAAAACTTAAGTATCTTTTCCTCAATAACAACATCAGATCCTATCATAATATACAGTATAATATAACAGAACAACATCATGAGTGTTTTTAACAGAGCGTCCTACAGCTCTTCTGTGAGGGCCGTATCAACTAAAATGTTAATGATTGATGAAGAAGATTATTCAGATGATAATGATACAGAACAGTCTCCCTCAACCGAGGCACCACTTAATCGTCTTATAGTACGTGACTTGCCATTCCATCAATCATCAAATTCATTACGTGTCAGGCATCAAATGTCAAAAGAATATACTAAGAGATCAGGATTAAAGTCAGCTGGTGGGTTAAGTTTCTTCCACTGGTACATAGAAGACTGGTTCCATGTTCTATTACGATTACGAACTATTGTATCGTCGTTTATGTTTGTGGTTGTTTGGACTTCTTTGCTACTCTTCTTTGCAGCTATCTATGTGTTGATTGATAGTAGAGAACCTGATGTAGCATGTGGATTAGGTAAAATCGGGGTTCCAATCGGATACTACGGGGCATTCGCCTTTGCATTAGAAACTACAACAACAGTCGGTTATGGTCTTCCAAATGGTGGTAATGGATTCTTCGAGAATTGTCCAGAATTGCAGGTTGTCATCTACTTCCAGATGTTGATTAGTATGTTCTTCAATGCGTTCCTATTATCATTCATATTTTCAAGATTGTCCCGATGTGAAGCGAGAGCTTCTCAAGTCCTTTTCTCGGATAAGGCAATTATCAATCGGGAGGTACTACCCAATGGAATTACAAGGTATATGATATCAGCACGAGTATATGATGCAGATAGCATGTATCCGATTGTAGAAGCACACTGTAGATTCTATGCTGTGAAACATAGAAACATGCACTTGAAAGATAATAGAGGAGTACGCTTCCCTCTCAAGCTTGAGCCTATGCGAGTTGCAAAGCCTAACGATGACTGGGGCGAATTATTATACACATCGGTCCCTTCTACTGTGATGCACCATATCGATTTCTACTCACCACTGTCACCCCCGTCGAAATCAAAGCTTGGACCAGAAGACGGAAGGCTGAGCCGTGATTCTGGTTTTGTTGCTGACCCATGTGGATTGTCATTAAGGGAGAGTGATTCATCTACTGGAGGACAAGACGGATTACGTTGTGTAGTATGCGGCGAAACTTATGGCACTGTCGCAAATCTTATTCAACATATACGCTATTATCAACATACGGAAAAGCATGATGATTATCCCATAGTTGGAACACATCTAGAAATCGATGTCAATGCAGTATTCAAGAAGCAGGAGAAACCAAATAAAGCCCCCAGGATTAATGGATTAAAACCAAAACGAATTGACATTGATGCTCAGCCAAAGCCATGGTACGAGGAATACAGAAAACATCTAATTGAATCTAACATTGAAGTAATCTGTGTAATGGAGGCCATCGATCCAATCATGAGCGGTACATTCCAGGCAATACAGAGCTACACGATTGATGATATAGTATTTGATCAGGAGTTCGCCGCATGTGTCATAGCAGATCGACAACCAGATGACGATACAAGAATGTTTTGGTGGAGGAGAAAGATTATCCGTCTAATTCGAAGAGTATTCGTTGGAAGATCTGCCGTTGGCCGCTCCATCAAGATCGATCTGGATACTTTCCATGAAACTGTAAATGTTGGAGAAGGATGTTCAGAAAGATGAGAGAACGGTCTTATCCGAAGTAGGTAAAGACTTTGATAAATGTTGTGCATATGAGAGGGGATATAATAAATGGTATAATTGTACATAGTTACAGAAGTTAGTACGTTTGGCTGAAAGCTAAGTATTAAGTCGTAGCCTATAAATTACCAACCACAATACATAGATCCCTCTAGCGAGCAGATGACTTTCGTGGTATCTTTTTTCACCGTTAGTTGTCATTCATTGTTTTAGCAACGAGTTCGCTCACTCGCATGCAGTCGACTTTGCTCATAAACAGCAACCAGTTGCACATAATAAGCTATTATATAGTACAATGGATAGTCTTCCCCAACAACGTAACAAACGCCTGCTAGCTCGTCCCTTCAGTAAGAGCAACAAGAGCCAGAAGAGTGGAAAGGGCAGCACAAAATCTGGCAAATCAGTATCATCATCAACATCGTCAGTTAGCAACGGCGGTGGCAAATCATCCAAGGGATATCAGCTATTCGAATCAAAGGCTAATAAATCATCTAAAGGAGAAGCCGCCGATGGTACCCTTACTAAATCAGGAAAAGCTGATACCAAAGCAAGTAAAGGATTTAAGGTGAGTGGATCTTGTTATATTAATAAATTTTACTCATATCATATGTCTCTAATTAATTTATATGTCGTTATTTATTGTTGGCAGTTGGGTACATCATCTTCCAAAGCAAATAAGTCAAGTAAATCACATAACATATTCGATGGTGCCGAGAACGGTACTAGCAAATCATCTAAACCAGGAACTATACCGTTTATTGCAAGTGCAAACGATCTTTTTGGATCAACTGTTAATGTTGATAAAGAAGATGACGGTTCATCAACTGATGCAGATTACGGTACGTCAACGTCCAAAGCTCAATATCCACCACTTTCTGCTTGGTCCGAAACTGAGGAAGATGAAGTAACAGATACGTTATCAGGTGGTACTTCTTCTTCGTTTGGTCCTGATGATTTTGAAAGTAATAAGGAGATTATTAATCCAAATACATTTAGTGAAACTACGGCAGCAGATGGTAGTGGAGGATTCCCAGTCGGGGGATATATTGGAATTGCAGCAGCGGTTGTTGCATTAGTTGGTGCGTTACTGTGGGCACATAAGGTGCGCAGTCGACCAAGAGTACCAGTGGTTGAAGAAGGAGAGCAGGCAGCATTAGCTGACTGAGAGGACAAATCATGATAATATCAATCTTGATAATCATCTTTTAAGGAGAGAATACAACCGATGATTAGAATTAGAAATGGCACAATAACAATATTGAGCTCTACAAGAAGGTATTCTTTTAGTTAGTTATTAAGTTAATTATGTGTTTAGGATCAATATCATTTAATGTGTTTGTTGAT
>Ga0214481_100352_pt1 | contig 24351 bp, 13 predicted proteins | sample M1_20Mar14CPVII9_4_FD_165057 | JGI IMG/M metagenome (GOLD analysis project Ga0214481, IMG submission 165057) | Marine eukaryotic communities from Monterey Bay, California, United States - M1_20Mar14CPVII9sort6BwellG10 | ecosystem: Environmental > Aquatic > Marine > Unclassified | place: USA...
AAAGTCAACTCAACATCACTTAAATCACTTAAGTTTATTCCCATAAAGGCCCAAACTGCCACTTAAATGCACTTAAGTGAAGTCCAATATGGCACTTTTTAAGTGCACTTAATCCCCAAAACGCTAAAGAGTTTGCATCTCATCGTACTCATCGTGTCATCGTACAAACAATAGATTATATACGATACGGTACAGCAGCGTTGTTTGTTTTGCAGTTTTGCTTTTTGTTATTTGTTTGCTATTGCAGGCGATAAGAGAGTATTGCCGCCTTATAAGATGCATAAAGGCAGCCGTTATTTCATCATTACTGTTGTGTTTCTTCTGCTGTCGTTATTCGAGTTGGTATCATCATCTACTACACAACTTCAAACAACAAAAACATATTCTCATAAAAAACAAGTTGCAGTAGTTAGTTGTATCAGATGATAATGATATCACAACAAAGGATATATCCTTTCTTCCCGTCGTATATGTATCTCTAGTTAATACTGTTATCAATATTCTACGCCCAGATCCATATATCATATGGCAGGTAAGTGATATGAGTCTTTTGTGCACATGATATGAGCATTTTCAAATTTTGTTAGGATTAGCATAGTTCACCATTTGATTCGTAGTTATTGAACATTCATATCTATCTCTATATTATGTTATACTTACTTTGTAGGTCTTTATTCAACATTCAACATAGGCACGCATACCGAGAGCTCTATGGGAAATTTGCATAGCAATTATTGCAAAGACTACTCATGACACGACCAATCCATCAATATGTCTACTTTTATGCTTGATATGGTGTTACTAACAGCTCTAATAGATATCTTTGTTTGGGCTCCTTCTTTCGCAATGTTTGCAAAGTTTGAAACATGTACTGGTGGTGGTTTCATATCACGACAGCCAAGAGATGTACTTCTGATTTTGTTAAAGGAATTGGACGATTATTGGTTAGTATACAATCATTATTTACCGGAGTAGTATACTTATTCGCATCGGTAGTATCATGGATAACATTTATAGAGAGTAGAGATTCGAGTATTACAAGAAAGAATGCACGAGCAATGTATAATGAACAGATCAAACATTAGATGACATGTCAATTGACAAGGGAATCGGTCCTAATTTGATAAGTACGATTCATACTACTATTCAACTTCCTACATTCACCTAAGACAGACAAACAACACCAATTCTAGTCCACCAGATATCAAAATAAGACTCTCAACTCCATTGGTTGAATACAGTTGGCTCCAACTTTGCTTCATATAAGTTTGAATGAGACCTAGATCCACCTATGCCTGAAGAAACACCAGTCGTATTCTTAAGAGGGACACCATTGGCACCGAACAATGCAGCTGTTGCACTGTGGCCGTTCTTCTCACGCATTCTATCTACTCCAGACTGTGCAATCTTACGAAACCAATGGCTTAGTGTTGCTAAAGTATTCTTTGCCATAAAGCTAGTTAAGTCTGTCGTTTCACCCTTGACTACATCCTCTCTTGCAATTCGAATGATTGTGCCAATACAATCCTTGACAATTGTAAACTGTATGAGATTGGCAGGTTCATCCGCCAAGTTTTGCAATGTAGCAACAGCGGCAATACGGGCCTCATCATCATTCGAATCTCTTTCATCCTTGCACTTTTGTGTTAGTGACCAGATTATATTAGGTGAGTGAGCAATTGGAGCTCTACAAGACTTGTCCATACTTAGATTCTGTAGAGCACAGAAGGCATATCGAGATCCTTCCTTGTCGGGTGAACCACAGGCAGCTTGGAGAGTAGGAAGTAGGGTCTTGTACTTGAAAACAATATGGTGAGAGTTCTTTGGATGACGTGTGAGATGTGCCAGTATGGCCATTGCTCTGGCATGAGAAGGTGACAAATGTCTTTCAGCCACGCTGGATAGGCTGTCGACTATTATCTGATCTCGAGCGATCATGAACTGTGTTTTGTATGATGTTAATGAAGAAGAAGAAGAAGACACATGTTAGCATATTTGATAGGCAATGAATATGCATATACATTCTAAGGCGAAATACAACTTACCGCACACTCTTGAGACTTGACAAGACACAACAGGCATGCAAATACACTTAACCTAGCCCCATGTAAGAACCGGTTTGGGTCGGCATCGTATCTATCTTCTGCTATCTTCTCATCGTCATCATCTGGAGATGACTCGGGTTCAAATGAAATTTCCAACTGTTTTCCCTCCTCGTTGCTTTCGACAGATTGCGACTCATCATCATCACTATGTGATCCATGACTTGTAGCATCACTCTCACTAACGCTATACTTGCCTGGAGAATCGTTATGTGAAGAACTCTTCTTCTTTTGACTTTTCAGACCAAACGTATCCATGCCCTCCAGGGCATCTTCATCGTCAGGGCTGTCAAGACGCTTACGTTGCAGACCATCCTGTCCCAGTGGACTGACATGTTCCTTCTTTCCCTGAATCTTGGGCGGCGCAACTGGTTCTGGTGGAACTTCAATTACCTTGGATAAACACTCCAGCATACCCGCACTCTTAACAATCATCTTTCTAGTCTCAGACGTCTTGGCCAAGTACAACAGTACTGTACAACATCCTTGTCGTCCTTCACCCTCATCATACAGAATAGTTTGTATCATACTTTCCAATACACCCGGTGTATTCACAATTAACATTCGGTTCTTCTTGTTCACGCTCAAATTCAACAGTGTACTAACGATACGGTTTCGGGCCTCGGTATTGGCAGCAAGGGAAATATCATCGTGTATATCAACATTTACATCACTCAATACACTACCAATAGCGGGTAATACACCTACAGTCCAACATAAATTGATACGATTCTCGTCTTTGGCACTTAAGATCTTCAGTGCACCACATGCATTCTTCCTCCTCGTGGCAAATGCTCGATCAATACTATTCCCCTTTCTATGGATTTGACTTAGTAAGTCAGTCAATTGGTCAGATGGTTGTATCATATTCTGTCGAAACGCTTGGAAGATCATACTTTGTTTGACATCATCATCTAAATCATCTCGAAATAGAGTTCTATTAATCTGTGTCATGCCCTTCCATTCTCCACCGCGAGATGAGCCCGGTGTATCACTATCGAATGTGAAATGTTGCTTTGTTGGACTATCCAAAACACCCTGGGGTGAATCGCCCTCAACATCAACATCTTTCTCATCCTCTTCTTTACTACCAATATCTGGTGCCATTAATCCAGCACCACTCATCCTTTCTGGACTTAGCAATGATACAATACTTGCAGCTGCCTTTTGATGAAAGATCTCCCCACTATGAAGGATTGATGGTGTTGTGGCATCACTATGAGCTCCACCATTATTATTAGAACTCCATACCTCATTCTGCCAAACCACTTCCCTATTCCGATTTTCAATCTCTGTGGCGTGTTTTGGATCAGCCATAGCTTCCCATATTGTTGGAGAAATAACTCCTTTCTCTCCTCTTCCTCCTTCATTATTATCAAAGATGCTATCCCCCTCTTCTCCTCCAGAGAAATAATCAGAACCTTCACCATCATCACTAAACATTTCAACCTCACCTGATACATTGGAGCATTGAAATTGTACTGATGTAAAGTTGGCTGCATCACGTACTTCTTGAGGGTTTAATGATCCTGTCGTTTTCCAATCGGGTATGTAGTCCTCTGGTTTGGGTGCTTGAAGTGCAGCCTCCTTCTTACGACGTGAGGAATGAGTAGTGTTGGATGTCAAATCTGTGTTACTTCGAGTGTGATGACTTCCCCTTGCTACTGCGGGGATAGACGGGTCGGCACTGCCACCACTTGAATCTCTAGATAGCTTTGCAGCCTTCTTAGCTGCTAAGATTTGACTTGCCATTTGTTCAGGTGTCATCTTTGCTTTCACTTGTGTGGATGTAGTTTGTACCAACATACTCTTTTCATCTGTTGCTTTAGAGGGGAAGGGCAAGGGTGGACTATTCAACTCCCCTTGAGGAGAAGCTGATGATTTGTTCTTTCTACTAGCTGACCGTGATCGTGACCGATGCTTTTCATATACTCTACTTTGTAATGGCGAATGTCCCCCCTTTCCCACTTCTACTCCACTACTATTAAGGTTAGAAGGTGTTGTAGGTGCTGCTCCGGGACTATTGCGTAATCTCATTTGTTCTACATGTTCCTTCGCTTTGGCTACTGCTGCTGAATCTGTTGTTGCCAATGATGGTGAGGGTGGGGGTAGTACTCCACTTGCACTTGGAGAGACTCTTCCGGGAGGATCTGTACTAGTACTACTATTAATAATGTTAGCAGTTGAAAGAGTAGTATCATCAACACTGCCACGTTCTTTAATCCTTCTCATACGCCGCTGACGTGCCCTAGTTGTCATGGCGCTTTTATATCGTGCCGATTTACTACTACCTGTATGTCCTGGACTTGTAGCATCTTGACTGTTACTACTATCTTGTGTATTAGATGACATTACTACACCTTGAGAATCATTACTAAATATCGAATCCTCAGTATATGCTCTGTCGAGGGGATACGAGGAATCTTCAGATTGTACTGTTTGTGTAAAGGATGGTACACCTAGATTTGCTGTATCACTATTATTATTGGAATACTGTCCATCTTTTAATGGACGGCGAGTTGTCATAGGTTCAACTACTGTTTATACGGCTTCCAGTATAATAATATCTTTGCAAAGAAAACTTGACAATTTTGTGCACAAGATGTGTATTTATATGATGTGTATTGGATATCAATTTTTGATAACTACCGCCTCTACTATTGCGGCATATCAATCGATTGTTTGAAGATGCAATAATTCATTCAACCACCACAACAACACCTTCTTCGACTTATCTTACTAAAAAAATTTGGATCTAAACGTCGAAAGGGGGAGGTATCCTACTCGAAAGGGGAGAGTAAGATACGATGAGAGATGATGGCATCAGACAATTGTACCAACCAGAGGTAACAGCATTATTATATCATATGTTTACTCAGGTATATGTGGCGTGTGACATGGGCGGCGATAATCTATAATCGGTGCGATCATCATAAATAAACAAGTGAGTTATTGCAATGCAAAATGTCAAATGGATATTACATTGATGTTTGATGTTACATTGATGTTTGAAGTTATTCACCTTGTTCTCCACCTCTTTGCATAGGGAATAGCCATACCTATTGATTCTCATCTGAACTCGACTGATATTATTTAAAATGGATGATACTATGATTTATGAATCTGTACACAAGCTATCAAAGTCTGATGTATGTGGTATTAGCTTGAAGAACTTACCTTTGCCTACTGCTGGGAACCAACTAGGTCTATTCATTGCAACTGTTGACCCAAACGGTGCTTTAGCTTCTAGTCGGTTAAGGCCTGGTATGAGAATTATATTTATTGCTATCAATGGTTTAAGTTATAACACGATTGGTTGGACAAGTGCATTTGCGTCGTGCGTTATTCAAGATTCGGTAGGTAGCATTATGATCGCTGCTCTTGATAATGATCAGCATGGGACAACAGTAGTAGCAACAGCAGCAACAACATCATATGCAACTCTAGCTGCTCCTCTACCTAACACGCGAACAGCTGTTGAAGCACAATCATCTGCATCTTCTAAACCCCAACAGTCTACTGACAAAAAGGCTGCTGTTAGTAATTTAAATCGGAAGGATAAGATAGGTGATAGCTTGATGGATACTGAAACTGGTAAAGACGAGGATTTGTCTGTCCGAATATCCAAGTACTTGTCACCTGAGTATCAAGGTGAGAAGAAAGCCGAGATTACTGACAAAAAGGCTGCCCTTCAAGCTGTCATGCAATCCGCTGTTAGTAATTCAAATGGGAAGGTTGATCCTAAACTGTTCAACGCTGCCTTATCTGCAGGTTACTCAAAGTTCTTCATCCTTGGTCAAGTCGAAGACACCTTGAAGCGCAAACCATCTCCCCCAAAACCATTACCATCAACTAAGACAAAACGTTGTACCAACACACGAGCTTCTGCTGCAGCTATATCATCTCAACAAACAGAGGCAATTCCACGAGTACGAACTAGATCTTCTACTTCAACAACTTCAACAGTGGCTAGTGCCTCACCAAGGCTATTGGCTCAACAAGCCTCGGAAGAGTCGGAGTCTTCCACGATGGATCAGAGCTGATAGTTCCAGACAATATTGGCAGTGGAGTATCCAAAGATATTACAAACAAAAAGAGATCATTTATTGAACATTCAGAAGAGTCGGGGTCGGATTCCGACGATGGATCAGAGCTAGCTCCAGACAATATTGGTAGTGGAGCCTCAACAGATATTGCAAACAAAAAGAGATCATTTATTAAACATTGTAACGAAGATGTTTATGTCCGACTTCGACCAAGCAAAAAGCATGGTGTAGGTGTATTTGCTATAAAAGATTTGCATGATGGTGTAAATCTAGTGAAGACAATCCCCGGAGTGGAAAAGAACGAGACAGTAGTATTGACAAGGATGGAGATTGAGACCCAAATCATTGATGAAGTCAAAAACTACATATATGACTTGTTTGAGCCAACAAAACACAAGACTAATCATATGCGTGATACTTATTCTGTTCCAGCGGAAGGACTGAATAACTTACCTTTCCACTACTTTACAAATGCTGCATACTCACGTTGGAACATCCAAGCTAATGACGAAAGAGATGAGATGGGTTATGTTGTTCCAGTAACAAGTCGGAGTATCAAAAAGGGAGAAGAAATATTATGGCCTAGCCACACTCGTAATGTTACATCTGCTGCTGATTATAAGTTCTTTACTCGAGAAATTCGTTTAGGCTTGCCAGATGCCTTGAAGCGACAAGCTGCATATATAGTCAACAATAATGATGAAGAGTTAGAGGAGTCGCGTCAAGAGATTGCAAGGCTTCGAGCTGAAAACGCAAAACTAAACGCTAAAGTAAAACGACCTTGGAGACCTTTACAACAAGATGGAGAGGATGTCGGGAAATATGGACAAGCACATTTTGATGACGATGATGAGTGGGTGGATGTATTCATCAAATCATTCTCTCCGCCTTGCAAGCGCCATAAAAGAGGGAAGTATAGGTTCGAATTTAAATACAAAGATGAAGGTGGAAAGCCTCGGCAGGCAAGAGGGAGAGCAATAGAAGAAACTGACTGGGATGATGTTTCAGTCGGTGATCCGTCTGTTAGAGTCCAAGGTGATTGAGGAAGTAAATGTACATAGATTACTCTTATTTGTTATTACAACTGCAACGCCCCACCTAGCTTTGAATTCACGAATAAGCACCGTTCCCAAATCTCCTTAAGCAGAGCTTTTCTTCTGGGTGTTGAACTGGCTGCATTCTCGCTCTTGCACATTGCAGATATCTTTGATAATGTTGAACATGCTTCATTCTTCAGATCTATATTCTTTGGACTTATAGTAGAAAGAGTTTTGAGCATGTGAAACATTTCCGTTTTACAAATGCTGGTTATATCTTGACCATTCTCTTCTCGAAGAACACTCACGGGTATACCCATCGGACCAACAACTAAAGTAAACGAATCTAGCAATACATTCATTGATGCTACAACAAGCTCCTTGGCAATTGACTCGTCCAAGTGGTAATGTGCAACGGCGATTTGTAGACCAGCACTTGCGGCATTAAGCCTTTCTGTTGCTGATAATAGCGACTTGTCCGACAGAAGAGCAGTGATGATTGGTCCATCTGATAAACAATCAGGGATGAATTCTACAATCCAGTCTATACATTTCTCTGGAAGACCCTGCCTTATTAAAACGGTCATAACACCTCGTCTCTTCAATATTATACTTTGGACAATACTCACACATAAAGCACAATGCCTTGCTCGAGGTATCACCTCATTTTCACATCCACTAAAGGTAAACCCTGATTGACAAGCAAATACTATACATCTCACAATTATTGCATCTCTGGATGTCAGGTAGTCTTGTGCAACAATTTGAGAGGAAGACTGCTCCGTTGCAATACATTCATTGGCAAGCATCAAGCTGTCGAGTATCTTAAGAAGGATACGCCGTGTACCTCGAAGCTTCCATACTGACGCTCGAGCTTTCAAGAGGAGTAATGGATCTTTGCATAGTGACACATAGCTAAAATACTTTGATCGTGAGTTATCATCATCTGATAGCATTTCCATAACCACTAGAGTATCAACCTCTAATTGAGGGAATATTTGACGTGAATGGAGAAACATTCTCTCAGCTCGAAGACCAGACGGGTCAACTGCATCTTCATTGAGACATTCACGAATCGCTTCACTAACCATTGTCGGTGTTATAGCATGCTTTCCACCTACCAATTCGTCATCATCACTCTCTTCTTGTTGTATGGCTTTGACAATATCTGGACAGTGCACAGAACATAAATCTTTCAGAGCTGTGTGTAAGTCCTTATAATCACTATCTTTTTGACCAGACAAGTCCAATAAATCAAGTGTCTCTTTCAATGGTAGTGACCTCGGGCTAACAACAAATGGTGAATCAGGTTGGTGCTTTAAGAATTCTAGTGCATAAACGAGCTGAAGGATGAACTGAGAGAACAGATGACTCGTGGATTCTTGGATTCCATTCATAACTTCTTTCCAGGGCAGAGCTTGAGCTAACCGTTCAAGAGATAGTGGCAGCACTATAGGGATATGTGGCTCTGGTCTTCTCACTAACATTGAAACACTCTCCTTTATAAGAGTAACTGCACTTGAGATCTTGATAATCTTTGCACATGTATCTTGATCTGACAGTATACTCTTCGCCAAGTCGTCTAGTTCATTTGTAGTCTGAATGGCACTTCGACGCATTGCCTCAGCTGCTACAATCGGGTCATGGGCTAGTGATGTCATTGTCATGCCCCTTGAGTGCATAGTCTTCAATTGGTCTGATTCAATTTCCGATGATAGCCAGTGACATACCGATGTGATTTGTGGCACGTCTTCTTCCTTCTGACACTCATTCGAGTTACTGCTCGACAACATGGTTCCATATACTACACTCAAGAGACTCTTAGCGTCACCATCAATAAGAAACCCAGATAAACGAGAAGAGAATATGACACTCTCTATCGACTCTGGATGAAGTAAATGGCTAGAAAAACATTCCAAACAGGCTTTAACCGCAGGTACACTTCTGTCACTCGAGTCTCCAATGGGTGGGTATCTACAACAAGTCACAATTGCTGCACACATTGCATTCTTGTATGGGTCGTCATTTGTGTATTTGGCTGGTAAATTCGTGTCACTACAATGAAGTGGTGCCATTAAACGGATTGCATTCATACTATCTTCAACAAGTTTTGAGCCAGAGCCATCAGAGCTCCCAGAGCCGACACCAATAAAATACACAAGTAATGTATATGATTTGGTAAGAAGAGATATCTTGTCCAAATTAATGTCGTCAGCTTTATAAGATATGATCATACGCTGCGAAATGAACCGTCTAGCATTTTCTGCCAACTCTTTGTCCTCGGCAAGTTCTTTATAGAGCCGAGATGTATCAGTTGCACCCGATGATAATACAAGTTTATCAATAAGATATGATGCCGCATCAGTAGATTCACGTTTGATCAAGAGGGATAAAACTAATCCATCCATGACATTTGCTTTCTTAAGTATGCGAATAACATGCATTGCAACAGTAGGTGAAAGTGATGCCAAACATTCGACCACTTCGACTGAAGTTCTGATGATATCTTTGATTTGAGATGACTTGCCTGTATGTTCTACTTCTTCAATGTGATTAATGGCTGTATTAGACGACATGGTTTCAAACTTATCAGCGAGTTGGTATGCGGAAACGCACCCACGAAGAAGACCTTGTGTCGCGGCTGGACAATTTGCAGCCATAGCCTTAATGAGCATGGGTGCCTGAGGTACTGCAGCTCGACAAAGTGCATTCTATATCATTGAAGAGTGGAGGTTTATGTTAGTGTAATATGTTTGAGTAGATGAGACAGATTACATAATAATGAACTTACCGCAACTTGTTCATGTTGCAAAATACTAGCATTCTGCATCAATGTTGGTATAACTATAGATAAATTTGACCATCCTCCACCAAGAGATGAGGATACATCATCTGTTCCTGAGAATAATGAATCTGATTTCAAAGATATCCCCGGAGTAACAAATCCAGTCTCTTGATAGAAGGGATTGGATGATAGTTGTCGACTTTCATCAGCTACACCATCCTCAGTGATATTTCCAATCTGTTTAGTGGGAAGCGATAATTTAACCAAACTTATTAGCTCATGTAGAACTTTACACATTGCTGTATTGTAAGTATCAGTGGCCGATGAAACAGGTAATTCCTCATTCTGGGGTTTCGTTCTGTCATTATTTTGCATCATATCCATGTCATCATCGTCATCTTCTTCAATTACTCTCGTCTTGTTCAACTTTTGTCTCTTTTCATTACCACCATTGTTGTCCGCAGGTTGCTTTCTTTTAGAATGTTTAACATAGATAGGATCAGCTAACCTAGCTAGTGCAATATTAAGACTGTCAATATTCCACTTATCTTCACTTTTTGTCAAGGGTGTAAGACCCTCAAATGCCAACTTGCATACTGATGGGGCAATGGATGATACTAATACTTCTATATTCTCAGCATCGGGATACGAGGCTGCTATATTCTCTAGTAATGGTACTATTACATTTGGATTAGGTGATTGTGTTGAAGATTCAAAAGTCTCATTAGTTTGTACCGTATTAGCTAATGGTTGTGCTACTGATAGTAACCTTAATAACAGAGGTAGTCGTATACCTAAGTCATCATTGTTATTTCTCCCTTTATCATCTGTCACTGATACTTTATATTTAGTTAAGGCAGCTTCAACATCACCCTTAGATAAAAGATCATGAAGATTCAAGGTTGGGGTATCGCTGAGCATTCGGTGGTATCAAATTAATGATATGATAGATATCAAATTACCTTGTAGAAGCCGTAGATTAAGATTTCTTGGCACAGGGAGGTATTGGGCTTGGTACTAATTGTAGATTGGTAATAGGAGATGATTTATTTACTATTGCAACTCTCTCGGCGGTTGCAGTTTTATTCACAATCGATTCTACCCCTTTAGTCTCTCTCCGATCCCCGCAACTTTAGCCGCTAATACCATCCTATCAATGGATACAAGGATGGAGGATAGCGCTAGTATTGATACTTCAGTTCCTGTTGGTGAATATGTACCGCCGTCATCGGCCGAGGGGCTAAACAACAGGATACCACAAGATGAAGATGCAAAAGATGATATTGTCGACGATGATGATGATGATGTACTTCTACCAAATAAGAATAAGAACGAGGTGCATCATCAAGGATACGTTCGTATTATTGATGCAAAAGGAAAGTCATTTCCTTGTGGTTTCTCTCGTCATATAGGTTATGTAATGGAGGATATACCTGTTGGCAAGAAAAGAAGTAGATCAATAGAAGAAACACAAGATATGAATACAAGTTGCAATACAAGTACGCCTACAGCAAGCGATACAACACCACCAAATACAAAGCAACAAAAGAGGACTATAACAGAAGAGCGTATACATCCAGAAGAGGCTCTATTTCTACACCTACGTGGACTTTTGAGGATTGAATCATCAAATATATCCATCAGTAATGGAGAAGAAGTAGAATCAAAAGATGAAAGTAGTGGTGGATCGACAAAAGTATTATCTACACAATATTTATTTGAAAAGATGTTACCAGAATGTAATATATCATTAGCTGCATACTTGGCATATGCACATTTGAGACAGCAAGGTTATATACTGATCAGATATTCAGATGAGAGGATTGAATTGCTTTGTGCATTGGATAGTACTAATAAGATGCAGCAGCTGCAGTCAAATGACTTAGCTGCACTAGATTATACTGCAAAACAAGCTGATGTAAAAGATGCAATAGAGGTAAACTCCGAAGAGATATCAAACAATAAGAGTATGTTGAATGAACATGACAAGATGGAGATCGGCGACAATATATCATCATCAAGCAGGGAACGGTATCTATCACGTCCGCTACGCTCGAAGCTTAGTGATGATTTAGCAAATGCGCCACCACCTTGTGTTGTATCTCTTAGTACCGATAATGATAGTACTATCACTCAGAAAAGGGGGAAGATACCAAACGAGATACAATTAGCATATTATGCATACAAACCAAATTCTCAGTTTCGAAGGTCTAATCCGGGCTTGCCAGACTTTGGAGTAGCTATAATGCCTTTTCATTCAGATGAAAGTACACATGAACCAACATTTGATACCTTGGCTTCTCTTGTATCAATGTGTGAAAGTAGTAGCGATGAAGAAAAAGAAGGAGAGGATACCGATAGCAATAGACGAAGTTTTCCATTGCAAGTGGTTACCGTGGCTGATGGAGGAGCATGTATGGCATTTGGTATAACACATGGAGATGTACCAAGCATATAATAAACTAAATGACGCCTCTAATACGGTATGTTAATTGCAACTCATTCTATGGTGACCTACTTTTTGGGAAGGATACCCTTTTGCAGCAAACTTACACGTAGAACTATTGAGTTTTCATTGTTATCGTACTTGTTCTCGTTTGTGATGTTGATACTGACGATGGTGAGGCTATCAATACCGACGCGGTGCTGTTCCATATGGAGCATTATCCTAGTTACATTATCAATAATATCATATGCATCAGCGGCGGTATCAACAACATTAGTTGATGCGTCAGGATCACTCACAAAATCACCCCTCCCATCATCTCAAGATGGATTAGTGGCACTCCTCTCATCACCAGGAACACCATCACTCTTTCCCTCCACGAATACAGTTAATGTAGAGAATAATATAATTAGTGCACCGGGTGCATCATTGGAAGAATCACCGGGATTGTTAGCTCGTGGTATCGGTGCTGCGGCGGCTGGATCAATTGCTGACGCTGTGGTAATGACAGGTGTAACATTGGCAGATGTGGAAGGTGGATTAGATGGGACGCGTCATGGACGGACATTGGCAGAATTATTTGCTAGTGTATTAAGAATGGGTAAAAAGAAGTCACCTGCCACATTATTGATTGCTGTCCAATCTACTACGGGTGGAAAATTAAACTCGGAAGAGATTGAAGAATGTGTGGAGGAGATATTTGATAGTGTTGCAGAGATGATTGGTGTGGACGATGAAATTGGTGAATACTTCTCTATTCAATCAAAATTAGTTGCAACTGTGGAGGATATGACCAAAGTCATGTCAACAGCCCAATCTGCTGCAAAGAGCTCATCAACTAAAAGTTTACCTACTGCCTTTTCGGACATGTATAAACAAATTTCAAAAGCATCAGAGGATGCTGACCCTACACCCGTGGCAGAGGCTGTTTTGGCATGTACGGATGCTTATTCTCGTGCAATTCGTACCAGTCGGGCTAAAATGGCATCATGGAATCATCGTGTTAGTCGTAACCTCATGGTACCCAAATATGGAACTCAAGCTGAGGCACTCTTGGCTCGTACTCTAGATCTATTCGATCGTGATACCATGGCAGCGGCTGGACTACCCAGTGCCGGAAAACAACGATTACTAATTCGTAAAAAGTTACAAGACCGTACCGAGGGGATATTAACACGATTATTTGATGATCAAATGTCTATACTGGAGAAGAATATACTTAAACGATTCCAGAGCTCATTGTTACGAAAGATGGATAAGGATACAGATGCGTCGACTTTCTTTGAATCAAATGCCGATGCATTAAGGGCAGCTACCATGTCATTTGTTTTGGGTGCAACCTCGTTGCAGGTACCATCACTCTCATTGACAATGGCCAAGTCGGCACAAGAGATGGATGGTAAGCTCAATAATGCACTATTAACCTTCCCCGACTCTCCGGCTGCAAAGATCAAATCAATGACAAAGGTACAACAGGCTGTATCTAAAAAGAAACAACCCACGGAAGGGTCGATTGATGTGGCATTAGATATAGTAGCTATGATCCGACCGGATGGGTTTGGGAATTTGCAAGGGTTTGCGGGGTATCAATTAGGTCCACATAGTGTGACCGTGGGGGTTCATAATGATGCTGATGATCCGGGGGTAATTTCACAGTTTGGTGGAGTTCGACCTCCGTTTATGCGAGTTCAGCCAAAGTTAAAGTTGGATATTGAGCTCTAAACTTGGTAGCTTGTATTATTGTTGGGGGTATCTTTATAAGTTGTGAACTGAGTATACAGTTAATGATTCTTTCAGGTCAACACTTGTCTTATATTCTCTTCATAAGTATATTGGTTGTTCGTTCTTTGAAGATCTCGTCAAGACAAAAGTCTATACTCGCTTTAAGTCTCTAGATTTATTTATTGCCAAGCTAGCTTAAAGAAACTCATCGTCATCGGTCTTCTTCCTCGAAGCCTCTACATCGTCTTCCTTTGGAGGTTCACCAACCAACTGTACTCTTAGTTTATAATCATGGACCAACTCTGGATGGACATACATTGGCATTGCAGGATTTGTAGTTCCAACCATGAAGTTGCAAAATGGTCGTGAATTGTTATTTGGTGGGGGATAAACCTCAGTTGTTGGATCGAATATAGTCTCAACTCTTCTTGCCAATATATCTCTAGTGACGATTTTAATTAAATGTTTATCTATAGCATCATTTGTGACTATATCACTACCACTTTCACTTTCTTCTTCATTATTTGATGCTGCAGGCAGCCTTTCAATTGTATGTACATACGGCGAAAAGCAGTACCCTAACAAGGCAGTCGAGCCGACTGCAGTTATACCAGCAGTTGCAATTACAGCCAATTGACCCGTGGGAGGTATAGCAGAGTGTTGAAATACTGAATACGCAGGAAGACCAACCAATCCAATAAAAGCGGAAGTTAATGATATCCTTTTTAGTCTCAAGGTTAGTTGTGCAAACGGCCCTTCATATATCACTCCTAGTATCTCTTCATTGTCTTTATCAGTAGTATCAGGTTTGTTTGTTGTATCTTCAATGCTATTGCCTTTGTTTGTTGTATCTTCGTGGCTGTTATTTCCACCACTGCTAAATGAACGTTTGATAACTAGTTTGTTATTCATACATGAATTTTGAACATGATGTGCACTCTTACTTTGTAACGAGTAATCTTGTGCGATATGAATACCACCACCTATTGAAGCATATTGCCTTGTAATACAAGATCTTAGGGGTAGCTTTAATACGCCAGATCGGATGATATACGCCGCCATTCTATCGACCTACACGGCTTCGTACTGCAAACCAACACATTGTGGGCCGGGGCGGGGAAATGGCACACTTCCACATGTAAGCATTTCCTCTCCTTCCCCAAACAGAGTTTCCTCATTACGTCCTTTCATGAAATCTAATTGGAGGATATGTTAGATTTCTTACATACTGTGTTGGTTTATTTGTCGTCATTTGTGTGGCGTCTCCTTATTTGCAAGTACATTCATTAGTTTAGGAATATATCTTTAGTCTTTTTTGTGTGTGCATAAGATATGAGCACATCTTTGAATCGATATTGAAATTCATAACAAAACTTTGCACCTCTAGAGTAGATTTATCTTAAACCGGCCTATGGTATGAGCACATCATTTTATACAATGAAATCCTCACTTAATATCGATCAAAGCAATGTCAATGAACAAAATTATGATGACGATGAACAAGCCCCTCTCGACAACTCTCAACCATTAGATGAACACATACTTGATATAATACGAAAAACAAAGAAGGACGAACACAATGGTCATCGTACCATCCGACCAGCATTATTAGCATCTGAATTAGGACTTAGTGTTGAGGATGCAACAAGAGAATTATGTGGTTTGTTATCTGCGGTAGGTGGTGGTATTAATGGTGCTAGCTTTGTCTTTGAAAAGGTGGATATGCCAGGACAAGATATATCCAACAAAGCAACAACTATGGTATTTACATTTCCACATGACTTTGAAGTACGAGCAAAGAAGTATCGCCGACAATCAGATATGAAACAAAGATTTCAACTCTTCACAACAGGATTGATAAAGTTTATCAAAGTGTTCACAGCCTTTGGACTTATTATAAGTTTGGCAGTATTGATTATCGCTGGTATATGTCTGTTGGTTGCTGCAGTAATTGCATTAGCAAGGGGTGGTCATAACGGAGGCGGCGGGCATAGAAATCATCCTCTAATGCACAGACTACGATATCTATTCATTCAACTACGTCAGATACTTTGGTTATATGCAATTTGTGGAAGTGCCGTCGATGGGAATCAAGATCCATTCATGAGAGAATGTGCAGGTGATTTAGCATTCATGATGAGCATGTTCTGTGGCAACCCTATGCATCCCTTCTTTTGGTTTCGAGTTGGTGGTATGAGAAGACGATGGGCAAGAGTACGAAGGACAAGAGGATGGGGTGATTCAAATGGCAATGTCGATGCCTTTTGGACTAGAGGAGATGGTAGAAGTCAATCAATAATGAGAAGAGGTACCTGGGGAGATGATAATGAAGAAGATGATCGAATGATAAATCAAAGTTCAAGTAATGGTGATCAACAACGAGGTTTACTTTCCATTGCTGTCGAACTTCTCTTCGGCCCCGATGGCAACACATCTGACGACAATATTCATTCATCTAAAGAGCTGCAAAAGTGGAAATTTCGCGCATCAGTTATTATATCTCTATCAACAACATCAGAGGGTAATGGGATATCTCTTCGTGAGTTGTTACCATTCGTCGACAACCCTCCAGCCTCGGCAGATCATCCTTCAGCTATTCGTGAAACTTTGAGATTAGTCACTTACTTTAATGGTCAGCCTGTTGGTGGTATTGATAGTGAATCAAGCGGTGGTATTGATGCTAGGTTTTGCTTCCCTGAGCTTGTTTCAGAGATGGACTACACAAAGTTACTTACAATTGGAAGCTCCAGGTTTGCGCCTCCATCACAACATGCAATTGAAAATAGAGCAAACGTATCTTCAATTCTTTACAGAGAAGACCGAGAATTTGACTTTGGATCTTCCGAAAATGCATCCAATGGTACCCCAGAATATCTATATGAACAACCACTTATGCTCACTCAGCTATCTCGAACGCAATTTGGCCAGTGTGTTCTGCTTGGAATATTAAACTTTGTCGGTATTATATGGGTGCAAAATGCATTGTCACCGGGAGGCATGTTTGCATTACCTCTATCTGCCAAGTCAGTATCGGGTGGTAGATCATTGATTGCACTTGCTTCTGTTCTATTGTTGAAACTCTTGAATATACTGAGATTCTATTCAAAGTTGTTTCTCCTTTTACCATTCAGCCGAATGATAATTGTTGTTGTAAGAAATCTCTTCGTTGACAAGAGAAACAAGAGACGAGAAGGATTTGTCAGGGCTGAATTGTAATTATTAGAATAAGGATGTATCTCTTCTGCCTACACATACATAAACTAACTTATTTTTGTTGACTATCAATCTAATATAGAGTTGCAAGTCCCAACATACACAAACCAACAAACCATGATTGCAAAACATGCCCTCCAGAACTAGTACCATCTGTACTTTCAGGAGTAGAAGTATCATCATCTCCTGTGTCCAAGTATTCCAAACCAACCATCGCCAAGTCAATGTCAGCTGTTGCTTCGTGCTGCCAAAGAGCTAGAGCAACTTTAGTCGTTGGATCTAAAGCTGTGCTCATTGGGAAAGTATTGTATTCTGTTTCCGTGTTGGGGATTGCCTCCTTTGTGACGTAGAGGCCTGGGTATTCATTGGCTTGGACTATCGCAGAGGCAATACCGTCTACTGTTAAAACACAGTGGCCATCTACAACCATCTCATAGCATTCTTCTTGAGTTGCACACAACTTAGGATTCTTAACCATCGGTCCAACAGTATTGAAGGCATAACTCCCTTCCCACAAACATACACCCCCCCCGTTTTCATTAGCATCGGCGATACTCTTAACTCCAAACTTACTCTGGGAGATGACAGTGAGGTAAATAGATTGATAGGGAGGGAGAAACGTTGTCAACTCTGCTCTAAGCGGGTTCATAGTGTATGCCCCAAGTATCATATCATGACAAATTTCTCCATTCTTTGCATTCAGATACACTTGAGTCCCTACACAGTCGGGTGACACAGTTGCAAGACTTCCCGTCGGGGTACCCAGCTCTCCCTCAAAGTCACTAACAATACCATTTACTGATGTATCAATATCAATTGTTAGATCAACTCCACTTTCTTTTGCTTTGGCAATTATAGAATCGGCCGAATCGAAAACAATACCAACCCACTTCCCATCTTCGGCTTGATATGCCTGTGGCTTGTTACGATACACTCCAGAGGTCACTGACATTTCTTTGGGGAAGTATTTTGTGAAGTCATCATCTCTATGTCCAAACCATTTCTCTTGCAAGTCACCTATACCACCTCCTACATAAACTGCATACATCCATTTTGCCAACATGACGGCAGTTTCTGATGGTAACGCCATATTCGTTGGGATAGTTACCCAATTAAGGTCTTCTAAAATCTCACCAGTAACTTCCAATCCTTTAAACAACTCTGGATTCATAGCTGCACGATACCAGGCTTCAAAGCGATATGCAATAAATAAATCACATTCACCATCTTTCAATAAAGTGTAGTATGTATCATAAATATCAAACTCAAACAGCTCTGTTGAACAAATTGTACCGTTATTAGCTGTAACTTCTTCAAGTGTTTTGTATGTATCATTAGACCGAACAACAGGGGTTAAAAAGTCGACAGAGTATGGTAGGAGGAATGTAACATTTGCTGCTCGCTGAGCAGTTTGTAGATAAGCACCGAGAATGATATCATAACAATTCTCGTCACAATTAGGTGATATATACTGTAGAGAATCATCTCCACTCATCTCCAATATACTATCCCCATCGCCAGCAAATGTTAAAGTATAATTATCTTTCAATGCTTCTTTAGTTAGAAGAGATGCTAGATCAATACTAAAACCTGTCCATGTATTATTATTTTCAGGGTCAAGAAATGCGAATGGTTCTGTCGGATTGATTGCAGTACGAAGGGTTATGTTCTTATTTACAGCTGCGGTAGTGAGAATCTGTAGTAGTAGGATTGTAAGTAGCAGAATCTTCATTTTGATGTAGTAGTGTGTTTGCAATGTGATCTTATATACGGATGTGTTAAAAGCAGTGAGAAGGTTGTCGGTTATGCCAATTGAATTGTTAACTGCCTAGCAAATACTAATGAAAGCTGGCAAATACCGTGTACGCTGAGTATTGAACAGTACAATCCTCTCCAATCCTCTCTCCTAATCCAGCCAGTCAATGAAAGTTGGCAATACCGTGTACATATGAGTTATATTGAACAGTACAGTCCTCTCTCCGATGAAAGAGTTGCAAAGATCCAAATCAATCGACTGTACCTTTTGACATTGCGACCTGAATACCGTCAAAGAGGACATTTTAGTCGCAATCAATTAAGCCTCAAATTTTTACAAACACATGCTTATTACCCTTGACGACGATGACTATCAATTAGTAGGCATGCTATCACATATTGCTTACTATAATCTCTAGTTATTAGTATCTCCGAGATTTATATGCCGCTGATAGACCGTGAAATAAAAAAGAGCACATCTTATGCACAAAAACTATTGCAGTAAAAACTTACTCAAATAATACATGCAATAAACCTTTTCCCTTTACTTATCGACTCGTATTATTATTACATTGGCAGAAAGTAGATATAGTATTATATCGGTTCTAGATCATATTGACCCTATATTTTGGGTTCCGTCAGTCAAAAAACATACACAACACGTGATATTATTAACACACATTATAACATACACTGAATATATAAATAAACTAACATGCCAAAAACATACGATGAATTAAGTGATCTAAATACATCGTCCAAACTTGATTTAGACTTTGATCCCAATTATCAAGATTTTGATGATTCAGCCATACAAATGTCAACTATGATGGAAACATCGTATATGACAAGTGCTAGTAGTAGATTGGATAGAGATCAACAATCTGATGCTCAGTCGTCAAAGAAGTCAGGTGGAGATAGAAGTAGGAATAGTGAAGCAGCGTCTATTGACTTGTCACGTGTTGATAGTGCCTCTGCTCAATCAAGTAGGAGTAGTCATAGTCCAGCATCAATGAGTCGAGGCACTTCTGCTAAATCAAGGTCTGTTAGTAGATCTATGAGTAGATCTGTGAGTAGTAAAAGTTCTAGATCATCACAATCACAAAACTCTAGCAGACCATCGAGTCGGTCGTCTTCGCGAAGTAGCAGTAGATCATCACAAGGAGGTAGTATACAATCAAACTCTAGTAACAGCAGCGCTTCATCGGTGGTTAACAGTGTCATACAAAGTTCCAACGGCAGCGAGTCATCTGCAATAATGGTAGATAATTCAGATCGATCACCAGAAGACGGTGAATTAAATAACCTATCATTCAATAAAAAGACTAGAGAGGGACGATCTAAGAATTCAAGACATGGTACTAATTATACCAATTCTAGTCAATCTCGTTCTAATAGTAGAAATCATCAACAGAAACAACAGAAGGTTGATAACAATACTGAAGAACGACGATACTCACCACAAAGATATAGCAGATCACATACCAATTCACGATCACGAACCAATTCACCACATCCAATAGATGAGGCTGGTTTCTTAGATTTAAGTATCAGGACGCCAAGTTTAGGTGATGGAGCCGATAGTATTAGTGATAAAAGTAGTAAAGGTGAACGTAGTATGACACCGGAACGGTATCATAGAGATAATCAACCAGTTTACAATTATGCCGGTGGTATTAATAAAGGAGGAGAGATATTAAATGGAGGACTAGGGTCAAAGAATACATATCCAAATCGTGGATTAGATAGAGAGAATACATATTCAACATTAGATACTAGTTCACAGGCTGAATATTTACCCAATGTTGATGTGTTGAATAAGAAGTTGGTTAAGATAAAGTTGTGGAATCCAGACGAGGATAATAGAGAAGAAAAGCAACAATCAGTGGTATCGGTAGCAATGGATGCAATGGCAAAGTCTGACGATTTTAATAATACAAAAGATATGAATTGTCAAGTCGGGAGACAGATACAGCTATGTCATAATGGAGAGTTAATTGTCGGCAATTCTGATATGGGTGAGAATACAGTAAATGTTTCTTGGATGCCACCGTTTAGTTTGATACAAGATGAAGAAGATTCATCATGGGAAGCACCATTTAGCTTGACAGAGAAGGATAAAGAACGAGCTGAGATTATAACAAGAAAACTCGAGAACCCACAACCAGAGCAGCAACAATCCAAGCAACAGAGAAGACCAAACTCGGAATTAAAAGCAAGCATGTTATCACATACGACAGGATCATCATCTGTGAAAGGACTTGAACCATTTACAATCCCATCAGTTATATCATGTACTGTAGTGAAAGAAACACCCGCCTCCAAGGTCGGATTGGCCTTCCGTAAAGCAAACGGAGTCGTTGTTATAGAAAAGATTGGCAATGGGTCACCATTTGAGGGTAAAGATCTTAAAGTTGGGCATGAATGCTTATCAATTAATGGACATAGACTTCGTAGTGCTCGACGAGCTGCTGAGATTGTACGAAATTCAACTAGTTTAACACTATTGGCGAGTAATGCACCACGTCCGCCCGGCACAATGTATACAATGATATCATTGAAAGATCAATCTGGATCATTATCAAAAGGCCGAGACCATGCAGTAGGGATGCACTTTAAGATGAAGCATGGACTAGTACAAATGGTCAAGGCAAGCTCTGATAGTCCAATAAGTTCTACATCCATGAGAGTGAATGACTTTATCCTGGCCATTAATGGTTCAGTGATTGGTAGTATATCCCATGCCGTGGCTGTCTTATCTGATGTATCGAGTGGTGATGATATTGTTCCTGTACTTTATTTCAATATGAGACAACTTCGAGTAAGTCTTGTCGATAAAGTCATAGGTGAGCAATGGAAGAAGGAATGGTCGAGTGCGTATGACGAATGTGTAGTTTCACAACAGAGCAAAGGTTTAACAAATCCAGTAACGTTAAAATTCAAGGAAGGGGGAAGATGCGAATTATTAGATCGATATGGAACAACTTCTATACCACCTGAACATCCTCTGATATCGGTTGTAGAAACTTTGAATCATGGAATCATGTGTGTATTATCGGCTATCCGTGAAGGAGTTGAGCTAGTCACGACGGATGTTTTGATGGAGAGGAGAAAGAAAATGAATGGCTACTAGTCCTTTTATACAATAGCTCAGAGTTCTGATCAAGACTTTATAAATCTAATGCACTTATTTGCAGTCTATCATCTTCTGTTGTGCCGTTTGTACTTGTAACTGCCGCAATCTCTCTCTGCTTACTTTTCATTTCTATACAAATCTGTTGGTATGCACGTAATGTCGTAGCATAATCTTCTTTTGTCACATGCCCATCTTTGAACCCCTGTCCAACACTCTCCATTGAATCATCCCATCCACTCTTTGCTGCAATCATATAGTGCTTCATTGCTCGATCCGTATTTCCCTTGCTTACTTCTATACCACCAAGAGCGTACCTTGCAATTTCACTTCCTCTTACTGCTGCAAGCATCAAGTGTTGCTCAAATTTTTCATCATCCTTCTCCATATATAAACTAGCAAGTAAACAATGTGCTTGGATAGATCCAAGTTCAGCTGCCCGACTGTACAATTCAAATGCCTTCCTATCATCTCGTGGTAGACCACTCTTACCCTGAGAATACCAACCTGCTAGCTGAAAAAAGGCGTTAGCGTCGTCTAGTTCCATTCGTTTCTTTGTTCTCTCTATTTTCTCAATGTCCGAACTTGGCAGCTGCACTCTACAAAAAGCACAGAGACGTTTCAGATTCCCTTTTCTCATCTCTTTAGCTTCTGCCACCATACACCCAGAACATATTGTCTTGCCACAACATTGTTGATATGATGTCCCAACTCCACCTGCTTGATGACAATATGGCATTGGTAGAAAGCAAATTTCACAATCTTCTTTTGGTGGAGGCTCCGCAAACAACTCTTCATCAGATATCTCAATTTTGCTGAAATTTTCAATGATAGCATCTACATCGATACTACTACTAACTGCTGTCTCTTTATTGTGCCTCTCTGCAGCCAACTGTCTACATTCCTTCTTGTGTTTGGATCGATGAGCTTTTCTACATTTTGCGTTGCAATAACTAACTTGTTCACATGATGTGCACACTTTGAGATTATCGCCGCCCTTGCCACACGCCGCACATTTAGACGGTACATTGCTACTGTTGGTATTACTACTCATATTATCAGTTCAATCCTCGGCGGCCAATCAACACTATATACTTGAAACATACCTTGACTACTACTACCTACTACCTCTCAAAGCTACACTTCACCATGAAGTATTTTTTATTTACTTTGATTTGCAATAAAGAAACTTCTAAAGTGAAACTTTAGTAAATATTATAAGTTCCATTCTGCAAATGATTTTGATGGCAGGCAAATAAACGATATGGTGAGCCTACGGCCAATACAGGTGATGATGCTTGCCCTTCATGTACATATATATTCTATAAATGCATATCAAATACCCCCTTTGATTGTATCACGGTCTTTGAAAACATTTCATACATTCAACGATCACTTTAGATGGCGGCCATCACATATGCCAATATCAACATCATCTATATTGCAATCATCACGAGATATATCACAAGATATAGCACATGATAATATAAATAAAAGGCGTAGAATAGGTATTATCGGCGGGGGTGCCAGTGGTATGTTTTCTGCAACAGCCGCCGCCGATGCCATAAGAAAAATGCCAATAGAATGTGATGTAGTAGTATTGGAGAGCACATCAAAAACAATGGCTAAAGTTAGGATAAGCGGCGGAGGTCGATGTAATGTCATGCATGATACGACAAAAGCATTGCCACAAATCTTATCATCCTATCCACGAGGTAATAAAGAACTGAGAGGATTATATACCAAGCGATTCACACCCGATGATGCGTATGATTGGTTCACATCTCGTGGAGTACAACTCAAAACAGAAGCAGATGGTCGAATGTTTCCTATCACTGACAATTCACAAACTATTATAGATACAATATCACATGCAGCAATAAAAGCAGGAGTAGAGATACGTATGAAGGAAAAAGTAGACAGTGTAGAAACAAATGATGAAGGACAGTATGTAGTCAATATCTCAACAAGGTCATCGAATGCACCTAATAGAGTCAAGAGTGAAGAAGTATTTGATTCATTGATCCTTGCAACTGGATCCTTTCCTCTTGGACATGAAATTGCTCGATCTCTTGGCCATGATATAGTCAAACCAGTACCATCGCTCTTTAC
>Ga0214481_100353_pt1 | contig 24321 bp, 21 predicted proteins | sample M1_20Mar14CPVII9_4_FD_165057 | JGI IMG/M metagenome (GOLD analysis project Ga0214481, IMG submission 165057) | Marine eukaryotic communities from Monterey Bay, California, United States - M1_20Mar14CPVII9sort6BwellG10 | ecosystem: Environmental > Aquatic > Marine > Unclassified | place: USA...
CTGAGGTACCACTTGATGGCCAAACATTGCCTGAAAGTCGGCAGGAAATCCAAATCTGAGGCAAGAAACTTGCCTACATGGGGCTGTAAAAGTATGATGGAGGGCCCTACAATCATGCTGGGAGTGTCATCACCTTGTTATACATGTAGACAATGCCAAACAAGCACTATAGTAGCAAGCCTACATCTCTGAAGTACCACTTGATGGCCAAACGTTGCCTGAAAGTCGGCAGGAAATCCAAATCTGAGGCATGAAATCTGCCTACATGGGGCTGTAAAAGTATGATGGAGGGCCCTACAATCATGCTGGGAGCGTTCATCACCTTGTTATACATATAGACAATGCCAAACAAGCACTATAGTAGCAAGCCTACATCTCTGAGGTACCACTTGATGGCCAAACGTTGCCTGAAAGTCGGCAGGAAATCCAAATCTGAGGCAAGAAATCTGCCTACATGGGGCTGTAAAAGTATGATGAAAGGCCCTACAATCTGTTCATTACATTGTTATTGTTATACATATAGACAATGCCAAACAAGCACTATAGTAGCAAGCCTACATCTCTGAGGTACCACTTGATGGCCGTGCGTGTGCCATATCTGCCATGCAATGGTATGTAACTATGAACATAAATAAATCATAGTACAGTGTTTGTTGGTTATCTTTACATATGTACATTTCTCAAAATCTGGAATCATTTAGAGCCCTTCTTCTCAAAATTGATATGTGCATGCTTTAAAAAGTCGCCCAGCTAAGAAGGACTTATTTGGATCTAAGCCTTAAGTTCAGCTTGAAAGTTCTCAAAGTCTTTCTCGCTGCTGACTTCATCTTCATTTTCAAGTACTCCAGCAAGTGTATCACCAACAGTATGAGCAGTTTTAGAGGCCTTCTCTACATCATCATCAGCTTCCTCATCCTCGAATGTTTGTTCTTTACCCAAGTCATCATTAATATCTGGTACAGTAGTGTTCCCCTTTCCTTCAGTAATGACACGAAAACTTTGACCAAGCTTCTTCATATCTGCTTCTTCGTCATCAATTGGAATTGGCAATCCAACAAATGACAATAAGAAGAAAGAGCCTTCCATAATTATATATGTGCAAATCCCTGCTATCAAACCATATGCAATACTGTACGTTAGAGGCATGACAATAACTGTGAGGAACCCACATACTGCATGAGATACTCGATTGAAGTTTAGCTTCGTTAAAGATCGTGCCATAAGTGAACCAACAATAATAAGGGCCCCGCCAATTGCCCAAGGCGGGATAGAAGCCAAGATGGGAGCAAAGAAGATGGCAATGAAGAAGTAGAAGCCGCAAATACAAGCTGTCAATCCGGTCTTTGCTCCAGCTTCGACACCTGCCCCACTTTCAATATAAGAGGTAATGGGGCTCAATCCAAAGATGCTGCCAAACATTGTACTAACGGCATCAACCGAGTATGCTTGAGTGGACTTTGGGAAGTTTCCCTCGCCATCGATTACTCCCATACTGTTAGCAATGCCTAATAGAGTTCCACTAGTATCAAGGAAGTCAACATAAAGCATGGTGACAAGAGCTAGTCCTGCATTTGCCAAGTCACTCGTAAAGGGAGTAATAAGCAAATCAAGACCAGTAATGTCTACCACCTTCTTGAAGTAGTCAAAGCGTGCGTTACCGGCATCGGTATCAGGGAAGTATGTGACGCTTGTTCCTCGGAACCAACTGATTACGGTAACCAGACCAACGCCAAAGACGAAGGCCATCTTGCTCTTATAAGCTAAACAGATTGCGATTATGAGCATACCTAGAATACCAATCCAAGTAGTTCCAGAGGTCTAGTCAATTTGAAAGAGAAAGTGCATGAGATGTGAGCACTCTCATCGTCAAAACAACAAGACAATTTACATGTAACATTACTCGCCATCCACTCTCCGCCATTATCACAAGTGTAGTTATCCGATGTAAGACAAATACCATCGTTAGCACAAGCATCATCATATGCTACTAAATACACTCGTTTATCCTCGGGACATCCTCCAAGCGTAACGGCAGTTGCGATGTCACCTACGACGACTCCGATACCCTCGGCTGACTGGAGGCCAAGATGAGCTAGGAACGCGCCTATACCAGCCGGAGTCGCAATACGTACGGGCTCGGGGATAAGGCGGACGATCTTGTATCGCAATCCTGTCAAAGCTAACACCAAGAAGATAGCACCCTCAATCATAACAGCTGTACAAGCCGCCTGGTAGGATACTCCGCCAGTTCCTCTGAATCCAACGACACTATATGTAAAGTATGCATTCATACCCATCCCAGGCGCTAATGCAATAGGAAGATTGGCTACTAGTCCCATTAATAGACATGCTACCATACTACCAATAGCTGTGGCCGTGACGTATTGTTGCTTAATCTGTTCTAGACATTGATTATAACTTTCTCCAAAGATACCAGCTGGATCGTCTGGAAGATGCGCGTTATCACGATTTATGAAGACGAAAGAGAGATGATTGTAACATATGTTAGTAAATGTGGGTTACAAATGCAATCAAAGGAGGCGGTGAAGGTCAAACGAGTGGCTACATCGCCGAGACTTCATTCAAACATCACATGTGCATAGATAAAACAAAACAAACGCGGACTTTCCAGGATCGACAACACACGGACCACCACTATCGGCAAGGATACGTGGATTGACTGCAAGGATATATGCTAAAGTAAAGGAGAAAAGGGGAATGATGCGTTTTAGAGGAGAGAGAACAGAAGATACACATCGATTATCGATGATGACACATTGAGATATTACTCACCCATTGTCAGAAAGGTAGCAGATGCCCCAGCAAGCTATAATGTGATAGTTATACAATATATTAGATATCAAAGAATGGAGAAGAAAAAGAAATACACTATTCCGATACATACCTCTGTTGAGAATGTCGATCCGCGCTCCTATGATGGATGACGACGAAGAGAAGAGATATCATATATATATGAAAGTTATGTTAGATGAGTGTATCTGATACTATTGAGTAAAGATCATACAACCCCGAAACCTCACCTTGATCTGGAAGAACTTTCCAACAAAGGAATCATCCACTTTAGTGTTGAGACTTTCAATAAACTTCATTGCAATGATGTGTGATGTGTGATGGGGGGAGGAATCAAAATAAGATATGTTTTTGATAAGTTGTCTACCTTGGATGGATCACCAAATCATCAACAGCCTACTGAATAATAGACTAATAAATGCAAACTCTCTACATTATGCCACTATTATCGTATAAAAGAACACATCTCATGCACATGGTCAATATCTTTTGTCTTTTGTTCTTTTGCAAGAAAAAAAAGAGGAAGTACCTCGTATTCAGCCAAATCAACCTGATACGAACTACGGGTACGAATTTATTATGAGAGTTTGACAGTGTTGCTATTTGCTATGTACTATGTGATGAATCATGATGATGTGAGTAATGATGGTACATCCTCGACGACTACTCACCATTCTAGTCTCATGTATAATATCCATCGAAATATGTTTTCTCATTGCAGCACATTATCATATATCCAACTCACACCATCAGACTGTCAATATCCAAGATTTTTATCGACATGATGGTGCACCATCAACTACTAAACAATATAAACCAGACTATACCAAATTCAATACGTCACATCCACCAATATTATATTCATCATACGTCGAATCATTAAATTCACTACCGGATGGTAATCGTTACCAAAACATGTATTGCAAACACAAAATTTTACAAACTATTATGCAAAAAATTATGATGCAAATGTAGATGCGCCTACATTGTTTGTTTATAATCCAAGTATTGTACAGTTATATCCCTCTTCATCAGCATCGTATGAAATTCATATACCGAATTTGCAATACTTGGCAACATTTCGTGTCTCGTCTATACACTCTTGTGGCTTCCCGACGTACGAGTGAGTATTGAATAATTGATGCTGTTTTATATTTATCTCACATAGTCCTCTCTCTCAGCTTTTGGAATCATCCAGTAGAATATGTCGGTATTGCAATACTCAATATTAATTTACAAGTAGCCACACTTTCCAACAACAACAAAAACAACAACTATGATTCATTAGACATTGTTGTAGATCTAAACAAACATCTGCCCCAAATATATGGCAGACAGTTCACTAGAAAACAACGCAAGAGGTTATTACAAGATGTACGGTTATTTCAATTACATGATAGAGTATATTTGAGTGTAGAGGCTTGGTTGATATCGATATGTATTCAAATTATTGACAAAGACGGCTTATCATCAGATTTGATACCAGAGTCATCACCAGCAATATGCAAACCAAATGATAATCTGGAGGAAATACCAGCTCTGTACAGAAGCAATGATAGATTAAAGTTGTATGTTACTGGAGATATAATACATGTTCAGGGTACAGTCACTCCCAAGGGTGTTATAGGGAAGAACTTCCAATACTTTGTATCATCAACATCTGACAGAGGAAGAGATAAATCAAGAATGAATGTCTTGATGGAATTTTATCCAGCCATGCCTCGTCAATTGTATGATCTTGGTCAGGAGATTGCCAAAGTAAACTTGCCACATAATGTACCAGGAGATCACAAGCTGAAACAAAAGACCGTAGTGGATATACAAAAGCTTCGAGACATAGAATCAAATCAACACCCAGATCCAATCAATAAAGTTTCAAAATCATTAGACGGTACTCTAAAGTCATTTATCAAACGTGACAGAGGATCAGCATGCTGTGTATTGATAACAAAATCACATTATCAAGATATACTACCGTCATTACCAGCATCATCAATATCAATGTTAAAACAAGTCAACTATACATTTCAAGTAGGTATATCACATTCCAAATCAAGAAACAAAATGCCAAGTAGTCAAGGTGACCGATACAATTACTTGTCAAGGTTATATGCCGTATCAACTGTCGAACCATATAAAGTTTTAGCTCGGTCTGGCTTATTCTGCTTTGATTTCCCAAATGAAAAGGAAACAGCAAGAATAAGCTTTAGTAGTGTCGGTAATGAATACACCAAACTTACACAACAAAAGAAGTTAGAGCTATATGGCAAGACATATAATTGTCCGAATATACACTTTATAGACTCTATCATTGACAAAGCTACCGATGATACACGAGTAGTAGTCTCTTTGGGTGTTAATGATTGTGTACCATTGTTTGTGGAAATGAGTAAACGTGATATTGTCATTCATATATTCTCCAGATGATCCCTTGACAAGATGAACATTATTAGACGGGCAGGCGGCACTAAGAAAATTTTTACTCCCATTATTTTCTTCATTCCGTCCCCTCGACTATCGATCCTCTGGACAATCAAGCAAACAAGAGAGAACTTAGAATAACATTGAACATCAAAGACAACTAATACTATGGGCAATTGTCAAACAGCCCTTGGCAAATCCTGCTCGTCATCGAATGAGGATGGGGCGAGATTAGATCTTAAATCAAAGGAAAGTATAGTTGGTGACAATCAGGTTAATATGTCACCTAATGAACCTGAAATAGATGCGTCTGCTAGTGGTAGCGTTGCAGTTTCTACCAACAGGGAACTATTAACACTTATTTTAGATAGTGTGGCTCCTCTGGGTGTTTCTACTAGTAATACTGAATTGGCAGAGGTAGAAGTTGGCAGTGTCTCATCCTCTACATCTTCTTCTAGTATTGGTGGTGTAGAAGAGGAAAGGAGAGAAGTAGTGGATAACGATACTGGCAGTGTAGCAAGTGGTGACTCATTGGCAAGTTCAGCAGTCATCGTTGAGGATGTTTCTCACCAATCTGAAGATGATGAGATTAGGGATTTGCATGATTCTAACCGCAATTTACATCCTAGTGAAGGACAGTTAATGGAACCAACATCAGAGTCTTCGTTAGACGAATCTTCAGCGGAGTCTACACCATCTTCTACTGCTGAAATCAACGGACCCGTCTCCGCTGAGAAGTCAATAGATGTAACCAAAGCAAATGTGGAAGAAGATGAGTTGCACACCTCGCCATCATACACTAAAGAAGAGCCCAAGAGCAGCAAGCCACACCCTCAATGTTCACCTAGGAAATCACTCCATGTTCCGGTGCAAGATACTAATCAGAATGGAGATTTAGACGCAATAGTGAAGAAGAAGAAGGACGAGTCCAATGCAACGACTCCTAAAGAAGAGGAATCATCTCCTCAATTGAATCCATCTAATGACTCGCCCCATTGTCAACAACAACATTCTGAGGAAGTGCAAAACTTCCTATTGTTCACAGGAACTACGGACCACAATATAGCTAATCAATATCTTGAAATGAGTGGCCCGCATAACGTGAATATGGCTGTTAGTTTATACGTAGATCATCAACAACAGTCTCAGCGGGCTCGTCAAAAGACTGTGCAGCCACCGCCACCACCACCTCCGAAGAAGAAGTCTTGGGTACAAGTTGGCAACAAATGGGTCCCAGTCGATAAGTCTTGTATTTCCAAGCTCCCAGCAGATAATAATGGTACTGTACCTCAAGAGTTAACACTGAAGCCTCAGAAGGCGGTCTCACCTCTGCCAGCTCCATTCCACCGTCGTAGAAGAGTTGGATCCCCACCAATGGTTGTATCCCCCGATACAAACTACATCCCAAATGATGTGACAAGTGTGCAGCTTTCTGTTTCTTTCACCAGCCTTCAACCTGATACATTTAGAGACTGTAAATTATCACAGTTCAATTAAACAAAGGGCTTAAGAAGATATGGAGAGATACCTTTCGCAATTGTGTATCACTGAGGAGTTTGACTCTACCCTCCACCCTTGTCGAGATAGACAACCATGCATTTTGCGAATGCCTTAGTCTGAGGGAGGTTATATTCAATGAAGGACTCAGGAAACTTGGGAGAAGCGTATACAAGAGCTGTTTATCATTAACGCACATCAATCTACCATCCACCTTAACTGATCTCGGACTGGGAGCATTCATTCATAACATCAATTTGAAAGAGGTGATAATCAACGAAGGTCTTAAGACAATCCAGCAGCAAACATTCTCAAAGTGCTCAGCATTAGAAAGTATTACATTTCCTTCCACTCTCACTGAAATCGGTACAAACGCATTTAGTGAGTGTATCCAATTAAAGGAACTGGTACTTAACGAGGGATTACAAAAGATTAGAGCTGATTCATTCAAGGAGTGCAGCTCATCCTCTTCGTCGTTGTAGATAGGTTCTCATCAGCAACAATCACTTACTTAGAAACATACGTTATCAACCAACAACGATATATGCATTTTGCATTTTGCTAACAAGCCGTACAATTATGAAAAAGTGATATTGTGTATTAGTCCCATACAAATTAATTTTTCTTATGAAAAATATCACTCAACCTTCATTTTGCAACCCATCATTTCTTGTCATGCTCCGCATGTCGCCGGCTGCCGAGGCCAGGACGGTTGAGGCTGACAATGATCGTAAACGTCAGTTAGATAGCATACGTAAGGAGACAAAACAAAGTCGTAAGCAGTTGTTTAGCTTTGAGCAACAAGTAGGATTGAATGGAAGAAATGCTCTTCGTGAAGTTTCTAGCAATGAGCTCGTTCAACGAAAGGGTTCTTCGACGCAATCCAAGAAACAGAATCTCGACACGTCAAATACTACTGCCATTCACATTAGTGGCAAAGGAATATCCAAGGGTACAAACACAGAGCGTAATGTATCTTTCATTACGAATTTAATATTTTTGAACAAGACAGTACCAACGCCTTCAATTGCTGTCGTGTCATCATATGTCTCTATATACACTGTCAATCAATGCACTAGTAGTAACGAGATAGTTGTTGCAAAGTGCAGGCCACCAAGTGGAACGAATAAGGAGACATTCAAAGACTTTGCAAGATGTCTTGACAAAAGAAATGCCGTAGCAGAGTTACGCAATGATTCTAGTAGGATTTATTTCATCACACCTAAACTCCATAAAGCGAGTGATACCCTCATGGGGCTTGCATTAGGTTCTTCACAACGATCAAGTGAAGTATTTGCATTGATTTCTCTCCCCAAGACACGAGTGGTGTCTATACCACTCAGTATTCAACCATCAACAGGAAGTATCCTTCGTGGGATGAATGAGAAGAAGAAGATGTTAGATGTTATCAAAAATGTGTATGAGACATCGCTTGGTGTGGAAGATGATATCACTGATGCATTTGTAGATGCTACGAGATTTACGGAGAAAATCTTTGACCTGCCAGAAGAAACAGCATTGTCTAACGTGATAGAAATGATTTGTGGCGACTCATTTGGTAAGTTTGATCCATCCTCTTCACACAACTTTGTTTGTCAATTACTAATGACTTGACTCTTGGTATAGATGAACGCGACAAAAGGTTTATCAACCTCGTCAAACTTGCTACTCCGGCGATATTCTCTACTGATGAGCCAACTCAAAGTGTTGCCTTGGAGAATGCAATCCGCTCTCTAGCTTCTCCCTCTCCAACCGCCATAAGCAGTGGACTCACCACTACAACCAATACAACTCAAGCATTAGTTCAAGCATTGCCGTCATCTGATTCAACTCAGGCGGAACCACCCCCATCAGTATTGAGGTTACTTCCACTTCCCTTAACGAGTCTTGTTGACGAGAAGACGGAGATTAAGTCGCTTGCCATTGCTAAAGCTGCCGTTGACTTGCCTATTCTACTTCTTTCAAACTCCCAAGAAGGTATGAAAACATCTGATATATTCAGAGAATTCCCTAATGTCGATTCTGTGGTCGTTAGATCATTGTTGAAGTCGGTGGCTTCGGTTGATTCACATACCAAGCATTGGTCGGTTGTTTCTCGCCAGGCAATATTGAATCAAACTCAAGATGAGGTGTTGGTTGAGTATGTTGGCTTATTTGGATCTTAAGAATGTCTCGAATGTAGAGGCTTTAGATGCCGTTAAGCGTGTAATTTGGGGGATTGAGGAAAGCAGGAGATTTCCTGTACATCGGATTGTAGAATACGAAGGTATGTTTGTCTCATTTTTGTCATATTGTCTTCTCTAAAAGCAATAGTATCTCACTTACTTGTTGGCTTTTATGTTATGTTATACTCTAGGACCTCCTGAAACGGAGGATGATAGAATAGAACGAGAGATGTATTCCAACGAGTCGAGATTCTCAGATGATGTCCTCTTCAATCCTAGATTAGCTGTATACTATGAGTGCATTAGTGAGTTGTTGAGACGCGGTGATCCTATTTCAATTGCAATCGCACATTGTATGCTTCAATGGTCCCGAGGGTTGATCACTAGAGATAGTGGATGTGCATGTAGGCCCAACTATGAAATAGCTGATTGCTGTTCAATCAAGGTAGCAGATGCTATTGCAGCCGGTTTACCAAGTGTTCTCGTCTTGGGATCACATGCTCCACAAACAGCAGGAGCAAATGTCTGGCCAAGTTGTGCAACTAAAGTTTTCGAGTTTCAACATTGTGCTTCCATCCCTAAAGAGGTTGGTAAGCAAACAGCAGGAATGGTGAATAAGTTTGTAGCCTCTATGATTAAGCGAGGGATATGTCCCATTGTTACTCTTGAGTGTGGCACAGCCTGTGAAGCAAAAGACAATTTCATTCCATATCTTAGTACACAAGTTATTGAAATATCAAATGCTGATTTTCAGCAGGCTCACCTTCAAACCATCTCAACTCCAATTGACGACATGGAGTTGGAGTATCAACGCCTCCGATCAAACAAGTACCTGAACGGTGTAGATGAGAACAAAGAACGTACCATCGCTTCATTTGAAGTAGAGACTGGACAATCTGTCAATTGGAGACCACAAAGTAGTGTATTGGAGAGCTGTCGTGAAAATATCGAGATGTCTTTTGCCATGGCATCTCTTGAAGAAACAATGAATTCATTTGACGGTCGTTATGTGGAAATCAAGAACGAGAGAAGAACACGAGCATTGTACTTTGTAGAGCTTTCTAGAGCAAACTGGGACACCCCTCTCCTTGAATTATTGGACAAGATACAAATACCAATCAAATACAGAAGATATGTATTAGATAATCTTGGGGAGATGATGGAGCGCACACCATCGTTTAGAGACCATCCACCTACTCATCAATCTGAATTGCTAGTTCGAGACGTTCTTTCTCTCATGGGTAGTAGGAGTGTCGATAGTCAATGTGCTACACAAGGCCTTACTCCATCTGAATTGATGTCAAACGTAAGGAGTAAGAAAGGAGAAGCTAAGGAGCTTTTCATGGAGGAAGGAGCAGCTAGTCGAGACATGACTTGGCGTAAAAGGATGGATAGAGAAAGGAAGAAATGGATGAGTCGCGTAGATGATCTTGGAACATTGTAAGTGTCGTGTACCCCATGGAGATTCTCTAGGTTCCTGGGTAAGTCTTCAACGGGTAAATCTCAAGGGTATTAGAGATGACCCATCGTCATATGAAGACTATCAAATTGAACGTTTCAATATTTTGAACAATATGGGCTTTGATTGGGAAGTAAATCGTCACGGCGATGAAGATTGGGAAAACATGCGTATCGATCTGGAAGCATTCAAACTTGTCAATGGACACTGTAATGCTTCAACATTGGACAGTGACAATAAACAATTAGGAAATTGGGTATTTACTCAACGGAAAGCTCTCAAGGGTGTAAGAGATGATCAATCAGCATTCAAGGAACGTCAAGTTAGAAGATTTCACTTGTTAGATGAGATGGGATTTGCATGGGAAATAGGCAGAGGCTATAGAAATGTTTGAGTGAAGATTTAATATTACAGTATCAACAGGAGGCTAAGCTCTACAGCCGTCATCGGACAAGGCAATCGCATTACCGACTTTCATACACTAAGTACCTCCAATAACAATCAACTTTCATACTGCCAAGTACCTCCAATAACACCTGGTCCATAATCGATTACAACTTACTTGTAACTTTTCTGCATTCTTCTTCTGGTACCTACTTGACTATCATCCAAGTATTACTTTTCCTTCTACTCTAATTGATATTGGAGAGAAGTCATTTTCTGGCTGTGTCCGTCTGAGAGAAGTAGTACTTAACGAAGGGTTAAAGAAGGTTGCACGAGAAGCATTTAACTCTTGCCATTCATTACAAACAATCACGCTCCCGTCTACTTTGATTGAACTTGGAGTTGGAGCATTCTACAATTGTACTAGGTTGAATAAGGTCGTACTGAACGAGGGCCCCAAGATAATCGGGCCTCAAGTATTCTCTAAGTGCATCTCATTATCAAGTATCAACCTTCCTTCTACTATTGTTGAGATAGGTGTCAAGGCATTTTTTGGCTGCAGCCATTTAAAGATGATACTACTAAACGACGGTCCAAGAGGATTTGGTCTGACGCATTTGGTGAATGTACATCATTGAAACGTATCACTGTACCCTCTACTATCACCGAGATTTGTGTGCATTCATTTCAACATTGTAACAGCTTGATAGAGGTGCTAATCAATGAAAGTATCCAGGAGTTAGGGGCAAACTCACTCATTGTGGGCAAACTTCCTCTTAAAGAGTTGCGACTCCCTCTACTAGACTGTAGAAATCTTCGACGATTCAAATTTGCTAGCTTGTCGGCTCGTTTGGAGAATATCATTAAGAGGGGATACTGGTCGGAGATTGAGGACAAAGTGGATGCGATCGATGGTGTAGTAGAGAGAAGTGGTAGCGGAGAGCTGTTCATCTCTAGAGCCGTCATCAGACAAGGCAATGATAATACTTGGGCAACAGTTCAAAGATGCCTCAATCAGATTGCTAGGTTGATAAGTTACTACGAGATGAAAGAGGTAACAAGTATGGTTGATCTTGCTCTTTGGAAGTGCAAGATCAGTCAAGCATCAGCTATTAGCTCTTCTGACAGAGAAGCATGTCGTATTGATATGCCCGGTCCTGCAAAGGATGTGATCTTGCAATATCTATGGGGATATTAAGGAAATCATCTCTACATTGCATTAGCAATAGCCAGAATATACCTTGATCAATATTTATCACCTCTAAGATTAATACTTATCTATTATCTTTACTACTATTATACATACATGCCATATACCAATCTCTTTCATGACATGGCACTCAATCTACCCGTTGATGTGTTGACTCTTCTCATACCTCCCATACTCATACTCTTTGCACTTCTACCACTATCATCTGGCTCATTCTCTCCCTTGGTAGTACTCGCCCCAAGTCCTCTCTTCTTCCTCAATGATGCAAAGACGTTGTTTCCATGTACTGAGGATATCACTGGTGATGACGAACCATCATCCTTGCTATTGTTATTTCGTGAATGAATCGAAACAAACTGACGAAGTAGTGATATATGATATGCAAATGATTCATATATTGTAAAGTCTTTCAAAGCTTTGATCATTCCGATACTGTATATGAAGTAGAGAGGGAGTGTAGTTAGTATTGATGAGAAAGAGGAAACTAGTAAAGCATAATGAAAGATACATTTCACAACAACTTACACATCCGACACTTCTCTTGAATCGTCAACTTTCATACCGCCAAGTACCTCCAATAATACCTTTATCGTTACAACTTGTAACTTTTCTGCATTCTTCTTCCTGTCATCTACTTGACTATCATCAATATTCTGTTCTTCTTCTACTTCGTCATCTCCCTTCTTCTTATTCTGTTCTCTAAGTAATGTTAATAATCGTTTACATGTATCCTTAGATAACATTGTTGCCAATAATGTAGTAACACTTCGTTCAAACTTTTGATATCCAAGATAAGCATTATGTCTTGTTACTGATCCTTCTAATAATACAGATTTGGTAGTAGTATTACTCATGCTTATTGATCCTGAGAAATCTTTATTCATTTCAGTTGTATGATCTGCCGCCTCGGCAGCTATATCATGAATAGATATATTACCTTCCGGATTCTTCCCCTCTTTATGATGGATGTGAAATTGTGAAAATTCACAATTCATCAACTGTCCTGCATCCTTCCTTGATTTATGCCGGTATGCCATTGCTCCCTCTAACATTGTATAAAAACTCTCTGGCATATTATCAGGTAAATTTGGTAACTTTCGTAACCTGTCTGGCTTCGCCCCTTGTAATACATTAAATGTTTCCTGTAATCGATCTGCTGGATAGCCTGCTACTAATACATATAATGTAGCACCGGCAGACCATACATCTGTTTTGTTAGTGTATGTTCGTTGGAACATTTCGGGTGATATGTAGAATGCAGATCCTGCAAACGTGTGATGCCTGTCTACATCATCACTATTATTATTTGTATTTGCATTATCTGTTTGTGTCTTTTCAAGGCCATCCATTGTACCACTGCCAAAGTCTATCAATCTGAGCTCGGCATCCTTTGCCGATGTTCTAAACATGACATTTTCTATTTGTGCATATGATATGAGCGTTTTTGCAATTAAACGAGATTTAGACACAGAGCAAAAACACATACAAACCATCCAACCAAACCAATCAAATACAATACAAATTACTTACCAGGTTTAATATCTCGATGAATAACTTTATGCTTCGAACAATGATTCACAGCACTCCACAACTGATAACATATTCTACTAACATCCTCAGTCCGTAAACCACTCGTATCCTTATATGCTTTCGATAACCAAGGCATCATTTCACCACCCTCACAATATTCAGTTACCATATATATCATTGATGGACTTTCATATACGGCTATTAACTTTAAGTTGTAACACTCGCCATTTAGTGTACGTAGTATTTCGACTTCACCTTGTAATACTTCCTTTTTCAATGGTGTGTAGAGTGTATTATCTTTGAATGTAAATCCCTTTTTTAGATATTTAACTGCTAGTGGTTGTGATCCAATTAAATCTTTGTTCTTGACATCGTGTACCATTTTAACAACACCGAATTCACCCTGTCCTAATGTTTTAGATTCAAGGAATCGTTCTTGATAGTCACGTTCGCCACCGGTGGCGGAGGATATGTAGGATGGTTTGGATGCGCAGATACCCATAATATACTGCTGGGTTTATTATACTATATGTATTGTTATATTGTTTGAACTTGCAAGTATTGGTATATCTTACAATCCTTGTGGAATAGGGGGGGGGGGGGAAAGGGGAGAGAACAATGACAACTATATATTTTGATGTGCGATTTGATTTGCAATGAGTTGTGCTTCTAGCAGCGAGCCACAAGATAATTATTATTCTCTCTTTAGCTTCTACCAGTTCATTTGTGGCTAACCTATTGTTTTCAACGTACTAATGGAGGAGCGAGGGGGAGAGCAGATACATAGTTAGGGGAGAGAACAACAATGACAGATGGTTCGGAAGTAAGATACCAACCTCAAGGATACCAAACAAAAGATACGGCTAAGATCAACTTCCCAAGTAGAAACACTGCATAGAGGAGGGGCATGCAGTCTTTAAACTGAGATCTTGAGTTGGGGTCATTGCTAGAAATAAATATCAAAGAGTCTTGACACTATCTTGGTAGTTGGGTATTTGTATTGCAATGCTCGACCGATCAAGACACTCCACATACAACTCTCTCCATAAAAATAAAGAACATCCTAATGCCAATACCGATTCATCATCTACTTTATGTAAGCATGATTTACTGCAAAAGCAAAGTAGTAGGGTTTCTTCTGATCATAATAATCGAGGAGTATATCGAGAATACTTACAGTCTAAGCCTTGTACAAGTATAATGAAACGTCTTAATCATATCTTCGAGAACTTCTCTACATCCCGGCGAGAGAAACGTTGGATACAAAAGCATGAAGAGTATCAACTTTACTTTCTTCTTGAAAAGAGCCACAATGGTATGCATTTATACAAAGGACGAGTACCTCCAGATAGATTACTCAAAAAGAGGTTTCAAAATCTACTAGTTCATGAGATATGTCATAATGAATCTAATCATCCTCCGGAGATTGTATTGCAGGATCTAAAGAAAGCAATCAATAGAACATCATCTTCCGGAGAACAACAAGATATATTCGGTATGACTCCACTACATATCTATACATTATCTTCATCACAAGATTTAGGGATATATGAATTGTTATTAGACTCGTATCCTGAGAGTGTTGTAACCAAAGACATGTATGGAAAGATACCACTCTTTTATGCTCTATGGGGAAACAAACCCTCTGATGTAGTAAACCTATTAATTAAGAAGCAAAAGACTTTATTCCCTCATTTCTCAATCCACTGGGCAAGAATGATCGAGACAATGGTTGGAAGAAAGTAGCACGTTGGAAGGTTCCAGAATGAGAGATGACTGTTAGATTTACCCCTAATCATCAAACAGCCCCATTAGCTGATCTTCACTGTCGAACTCTAGGCTTGATAGACGCCTTTCTCTTTCATCCTCTTGTGTGCCTTCTGCTACTACTGGTTGTATATGATTGTAGTATTCCTTCTGGGTTAAGACACACCCCCTATCAGAACAGCTGTCGATCAATGCAGACCAGTGTTTACATGTTCGAAGCACTAATGGGTCTCCGACCACTATAAGTCCTTTCTTGGCTCGGGTAATGGCAACATTCAGTCTTCGTTCATCTCGTAAGAATCCCAACTCTTTCATTTGATTTGATCGTACCCCTGAAAAGATCACAAGGTCTGTCTCTTGCCCTTGATAACTGTCGACAGTTCCCACTTTAACACCCGATATTGTACTTGCGGTGTCCCGACTAGCAGTACTTAACCCCTCTCTGATCAACTGAACTTGTTTGTTGTATGGAGTGATGACGGCAATATCTTTCGCACTAATATCCCCAGCCGTGATAACTTTACCGATGATATTGATGATAATATCAACCTCTGCTGGATTACTTCGACCTCCAAAGTTATGTTGTATTTCATTATTGCCTCCTACTTCAAGAAAGGCTAATGGATCATTATTTTGACTTGGCCATGGAAATCCTTTTGGTGGAGCAACGCCAGTTTTATCTACACTTGCCGCCACTTTCACAACGCCTTTGTAAAAGTACTTGTTTGGATGATGAAGTAATGCTTGCGGCATTCTATATTGCTCTTTCAATACAAATTCATCTATACCATTATTAAGCAGTCGTTCCATTGGGCTTACGCCGATTGTCTTTCTAAGCTCAACATCTTGTGTTGTAACTGTCGGTGGAAGTTGCATTGTGTCCCCGAATAGAATTACTTGACGTGCTTTGGAGGCAGCCAGGGCACAAACTAAAGCTGGCTCGGTTGTTTGGGCAGCCTCATCTAATACCACTATATCAAACGGGCTGTCCTCTTCATCTTCTCCCGAATAAGACATCATTTGTTGTGCTCCAATACAACTTGCAACCACTACAGGTGCAGTCTTGGCGATTGTAAGCTGTGCCTCATTCATACATTTGATTGCTTCAAAGATTGATAGCTTTCGTGTTTGACTATCTATAGAGACACCCCCTGCCTGTTGTCGTAACCGCACCACCTCTGGTACTTGTTCAGACAATGCTGCAATGGTTCTATGTTGGACAGACGGAGCAACACTGGCCGGACGTCCACCCCTAACCGCTGGTACATTCATCTCTAATAAAGCTTTAAGTAATACATCTGCGGCACCATTACTATGAGTAACAGCTAAAACTCGTGGTGAACGTTGCACATCTTCGTCCTCTGACTTTATATTCATGTTTAATGCCGTAGAAATCAATAAAGAAGCGCATCTCGTCTTGCCCGTCCCAGGAGGTCCTCTGAGCAAAGCTATCTGCCTCCCTAATGCCCATATAATTGCCTCTTTTTGAGATTCATTAGGTTCGAATGATGTTTGAGATAAAGCATCCTTCATTGCCCACACTATTTGTTCTGCTAAATCTTCTTCATCAAAGTGACTTGGTATCTCCTTAGCAATGGCTGGTGCAATGTCATTGTAATATAATTGTACAAACAGATCCGCGATAATACCAGCTTGACCTTTCCTCAGTTTATCCAACGCCAATCTTTGTACCTTCAGCGGCACATTTGATAGTGACCTGGAAGATGTGCGTTTCACAGTTTATGAAGATGAAGAGAGATGGCAATAACTTATGTCAGTAAATATGGTTTGCAAAGAAGTCATTCGAATAAAGGCAAACATACAAATGCGCACTTTCCTGTCTAATCTAACTTGGTAACCCTCAAAGTTCTTCCTCATCTCCATTAACCCAACTGGCCACGAGGGCCCTACTCCTAATGTAATGAAGTCACTACCAACATCCATTACTAATCCCTCCCGAGGTGTTATATCTTTACCTCGAAATGATGTTTGTGGCGTGAGCAGAAGTGCGTCACCTCTCTTGAACTTTTCTCTTAGATTTGTATCTCTATTCTTATTCTTACCAATTAATGATACCTGTTGCAATGATATTCGAACAATCTTCTCACCATACAATTCAGTCTCGGGTGATGCCACGGCATTTAGTATAGCTAATCCACTGGCTTCTAACTGTTGTCGAGTATATGATTTACGACGCTGTTGTAACTCTAATACTGTTTCGGAATGTTCACGCTGTAATAAGTTTTCCCAATGTAGTGTATAGGATGTTAGTAATCTATGCAGTTTATGATGTTGTGTATCTTCTGAAGATTGCTTTTCTATTATTGTTTGTTCTGACGAATCTGTAGATGCTACTGAATTCAGTGTCGATATTTGATATGATGTATACGTCATTATTCTATTTCTGTGCACATCATGTGCATTTTTACTTAAGAGTAAAGCATATGCGGTCGGGCAGCAATGCAAGCATATTACCACCAAAAGAAACACTGCATAGCTATTACTTCTATACGTCATCTTTGGCATAGTGCTTGTCTGCTAAGTATGCATTGCCCATCTATGAAACATCGTCCGTCATTTTTTTGGGGGAGGTTGTACTGTAGTAGAGAGGTATCCTATCATTTAGATCTCTTGAACTCTTGGGGGCCGGGGCGATTTTTCTCTTCTATCTCACGCGGCAACTCTCCTCTAATATCATGCACAATACGCCGGCTAATATTGTAGCGGACGAAGTAAAAGATCCCTTAACATCTGTAGTTGACGGTAATATGGGTAGCGTACGCAACGACGAGCAAAACAAGGATACCAACACAGCAACAAGTACCAATATGAACAATGATATGATGCTCCATACCCGTCAAACTGCTGAGAACATGGCAAGTATGATGCAAATGATGAAAAGTATGCAAGAAGAGATATCAAGATTAAGTAAAAAGTGTGACGGCATGGAGAAGGCATTGCAAAAGACTAATACCAACGTTACTCAGATTGAAAAGACATTACCGAAGAAACTAAATGCAAACATTATATCACGGTTGGATAGCATGGAGAAGTCCATGCAAGGAGAGATATCAATATTATCTAAAAAGTGTAGTGGTATGGAGAAGTCTATGCAGAAAACACATAACAAATGCACACAGATGGAGAGGGCTATTAAGAGTTTAGATAAGAAACATTTTTCAATGCATTGTGATACACAAAAACGGCTTCATGATATGCGCATCGATATGGATGATATCTATTATTCAGTAGAGAAGAAACTAAAGTATCACGAGACACTATTAAAGAATCAGAAGTGGAAATATTCAGCTCCGAGACCACCGTATGAATACTGGGAAATTGAAATTTATGACGATCAAGCAGAAGAAGAAGATGCGGAAACCTATCTTCGGGAGATAGAAAATGTGACGAATCAATTGAGGAATGGTACTAGTGATGGATTTGTCTCCATATCAGCTGGACTTCCATACAATGAAGTATTTCTGCCACACTGGAAGGAGTTTGCAAATGCATTAGAACAGTATCAATATCACCCATTTCCAGAAGGGGACAACGAATCTAACCTTCAGTTATGGAATGTGGAATTACCAGTGACAGTTATTAATCTTCTATCCAAGGATCTAGAGTCAACATGGTTTCATAAATTCGAATTAAGATCAAACAACATGGGGCAAGAGGGTATTAATTTTGCACTGGATTATTTGAAGCACAATCTCATATTGAAACAATTCAAACTTTACAATAATCCGATAAACAATATGAATGATATCAATAAACTACACTGCCAAAGCATAGCTAATCTAGTGACTGAACAAAACAAATTAAACTTCTTCACAACTCAATCTATTCAGAATGGTATGCACTTTATTCCTTGAGGCGAGAAGAAGTACGAGATGGTCGTGCAGTAGGCTTGGCATCGTTAGATAACTCAGTAAAACTCCAGCGCTTTCCATTCCACTTCAGCTCAGCATCTATAGCCTGAGTTGATTTCTTTTTATATAACTTGATCGTCATGCCGTCTAAGCTACTACGTGTCTTCTCTTTACCTTGGGCTTTTGTTAATGCACCGAAGTGGGGCTTGATGGCCTTAATTGCCCTTCCTCTCTTCCTCATTTTCTCCCTTGTGTTCTTTTTGTCAGCTTCGCTCTTATTGTTGTAGATCTCATTATGTTTGTCGTATCTAGTTCTCCTCCTCTCCTCAACAATGGTTTGCATCCCAGCAACACTTTGCTTAATTCCACGCCCAAGATCAGTTTCATGTAGTTGAGTAGTCATCAGTAGATAGTCTAATTTGCTTTCATCCCCCAAAGCTTTGACATAATTCTCTGAGTTAGTAAACTTCTTTCCTTTTGTTTGATTGTCTTTATGGTGGAACTTGTTCTTGTGCTTCATTGTTTTTACATTGTCGTATACTTCTTGTTCTTTTGTTATCAACTTATTCTTTTTCTTTCCATTGGAATTGAATTGAAATTCCAGTAGTATCATTGCTCTTTCTAATTCAACATCACAACATGTTGCCAATGAATTGGTATCCATATTCTCTTTGTTTGATTCAAGAGTATACTTCTTGAGCAATGATAATGTTTTGCCTACCGATCCCTTTTGATTCTCCTGTGCTGTTAACACATTAGCTAATTCTGTTGATTTTTCTTTTTGATAGTGGTTTTTGAAATTTGTATTCTTGAGCAACAAATCACATTCTTTCCTACTTGTAATGCTTTGTTGAGTCTCTGCCACGGATAGTTGTAATTCAGTGAGTGTAGTCATTGTGCTGATAGGGAGATAGAGTAGTCTGCGATTGATTCGTTTGATAGTATGTCAAGAGATAGAGGAGTCTGCGAATAGTACGTCAAGTGGATGCTTTTATTCAGAATACTACGTAAATAAACTACGCAAAGAACGTATGAATAACGTATTTCCGCTTATATAATGAACTAATTAACTTGTTGTTGTTTGGCTGGAGGGAGAGGGTGCTGATAATAAAGTGTTGTGTGTTGTTATTGTGTGATAGAAAAAAGTCTCAATCCCGTACCCAATGCGAGTCACTGGTATCCCCCATTGCAACTAGTACACCAAACGACAACTACCGCATAGTAGTGGCCGTGAGGCCGGCGGCTACTGTATATTGTGATGTATTACATGATGACTATACTCTACTATACTACTCCTATGGAGAGTTGTGCAGCACAAAGGAGGGTATTCATACGAATATGAAAACTCCATTTGGTCTAAATAGTAGTTCAACCCGCGCCAGCCGGCTTTTGCCTTTCAGCGGCAATGTACCATACCCTCACCTGTTATCCTACTGCATCATCCTATTCAATTCAATATGAGCTTGAACAGGGACGTATCAGAAACTAATACTGATGCTACTACTAATACTAATGCCAAATTACTACAGTTAGCAGATGTATATAAAACAGGAAAAACTCCTGATGATAGGCCACCTCTCATTACTCGAATTATCTGCACATTTGATACTGAAGTATCAGAAATAGATACTGATGGTTTAGGTCGGGGTGATGAGATTAAATGTTCAAAATTAGTGGCATTAATTAACCAACCAGCTTTTAAAGAGCGATATGGCATTAGCCCAGAAGATGAAGTAATATTAGTTCCACATCTCATTGGCGATTATGATGATAGAGAAACTAATTTTACAATCACATCAATTAATGTTTATCCACCCATTGAAAATGATACATATAAATTTACTAAGAAACCCAGCCGTCCCGGTACCAACGATGAAAATTGTGTAGCCAGAATTAGGGATTCTATGGAGGGTAAGGAAGGTGTACAAATTGGTGTTCATGCGTTGTCTGGTATGCACAGTGATTGTGTACCGTGGCCAGAACAAGAAATATTAGTCAAAGTCAAAGATTATTTTGGTAAAAAGTACAAAGAGGCCGGAAAGGCTGCAATTAAGTTATTGCAGGATGATAATATTGATGACCAGGGGAAGATGGTTGAATTGTGGAAATTGATGAAACAAAATAAAGAAGATAAGGATGATGGCACATTGGCTACGGAGCCAGAGGATGAAGAAGATAGTCGGTATACCATCTTCTATGAGTTATTTGGTACTCACCCATTTGCCGAGATATTAGTTGTACCATTAGCACGAACTTCTGAGAGTTACCAAGCTACTGATGATGATATAAGACAAGCAAGTGCAAGTCAGTTAGAAAACCTGATGGATTCGTGTTTGCAAATGAATACAGAGGTTGGAGGTGTGATGGTTGCACCATTTGCATTTGCTGGCCATAGAGTAACAGTCGGAGCTGATACAGATGGTAGTAACACAGTCTATGATGGACTAATTGATATCATACCTCGGATGAAAAGTGCAGTTGAGGAATATGAGAAGGGATTAGCAACTGTTATGAAAGATCTCAAACGTCTCAGTCGTCACCCAGAAAAGCAGCGTGAAATGTTAGAAGAGCTGGATAAGAATGGAGTATTAGTGTTGCCTCTGTATGAGTGGGGTTGTGGTGAATGCTTGATTGACCGGGTAGAACGATTTGATGAATGGTATGAGAATAAAATGGAAAGTAAGAAGAAGGCTACAGCTAAAGATGCAGCCAAAGGGTTGAGGTCTAAGTTGAAGCACAAAGTCAAACAAGTACAAGATAAGATTGTCTCAGATGTGGCAATGGTTAAAGAAGAGATTGAAGATGGCGAGTGGAAGGATTTCTTACGCCGATCTGATCGGAATTGGACAAAACTTGTAAATGGAGTTGAAGTTCCGTCCAAGGTGAAGGCTTTGGTGAAAGATAAGTTGATGGATGCACCAATGGACCCGCAAGTTATGAAAGAAACATCCCAAACAATCGCTGAAACTATTATTGAGAAATGTACTTTGACTGCCGGAAATGGATGTCGTGTTTCCACTGCCGGTGGAGATGATCCCGGGGATGATCGATCAAATCTCTTCTGGGGTAGAGGCACACCACCCTGGAATGGCAACTTGAATTTCTCTGTCAATGGTAATGATCACCCCACCAATCAAATTGCCCATCATATTGCATATTGTAGGAATGAGAGTATTGGCATTGGATTATCAAAAGATGATAAGGATTATGCCCTTATCTCAGTCTTCATGAGAAGGGAAGATATGATCGAGGAAGTACTTCAAATACTCGTATTGATTGTTCAAGGAAAGGTGAAGCGTTTAGTGGTTAAGCTCACTCCTCGGATATCGTGTTACAAGGGTATAATTGGACTCGTGTCATACGCCTGTTCTAAAATGAATACCAAGTTTGATATGTCATGGGGATATGGACTTGAAGTAATGGATGTTGCCTCTGCAGAGGAGACACGTCAAATTGACAAGGATAAAGACTATGCAGATTTCAAACCAGAGTCTACCGAGGCTTGGTTTGCGAATCAAATGCGACGTAACTCAAATTCAAGTTCAGGTAAAGCTGAAGATGAGGACAGTAGCGATGAGGAAGATGCCCCTAAGAAGAAGAAGAAGGCCTCCAAGAAGGGTGATTAGTAAAGTTACTAGTAACTTTGGATTAACTATCACATTAACTTCCCTTCCCGTACTGCCCCAACGAGCTGATAACATTGTAGTTTAGACACAATTTCTTGCATTTGCTGTTACGCTGCTAAGACATCCACCGACTTAGTAAAATCATAAGGCGACATCCTTCAATTGAAGATTTGACAATTACCGGATATGGTTGGCATGAAAGAACAATGAATACATATCAAATGTCAAAATCCATCATGAATGCCGGACGAACAAAATTGACGACCATTCATCTCTCTAACAACAATATCAGAACCGGAGGAGGCACATTCATCTCAAACTTTCTGGCAAAGAATCCTATTTTGGAAAATCTACACATTAAAAACAATCACCTCAATGATAATGATGCTACAAATATTGCAAATGCACTGAAAATCAATACAAAGTTACTCTGTCTAAATATCAGTGGCAACGACCTATCATCGGACGGCTGGGAGGCATTGAGTAAGGCGGTGTTTGACAAAACAAGCTTGAACTCTGCTGCTGACTCCAATCACAATTGCACTATTGATTTTCCAAAAACTCACAATACATACCAGGAAGTTAAATCAATGAATGGCTCTCACCCAGACTCGGATTATACGTTTGTTGAAGATTATGTCAGGGAAAAGAAGATATACAATATATTGTCTGCAAGAAATAGAAGTCGTTCTAATGTTGAGCACTTCGAGGACGTACCATTTGAGTTGTTTCCAGACATGGTTATATCAATAGAGGAGTACTCAGACTATCATACTGAGGTTGATACTCCAGATCAAGATTCTCGGGATGTTCATCCCCTTTCAATTGTGTATGAGATGTGTCGATATTGGGACGAATCTCTAGCTGTGTTTGAATCCCTTAGTTCATGATATATGCCTACATCTGTTAGTAAGGGTAAGATAAGTTTAATCTTAAGTAGAGCTTTACTTTACAATGTCCTAACCTAATCTTATTGTATACTAAAGCATATCAAAATGAACAACATTGAACATGTAGCTTGGCCTCAGACTTCTCTCTAGCATATCCCCATTTAGGATCAGATCCTTCTAGTTGATTATGAGTGTAACAGGTAGTAGCCGAGTTGCCATACTTTCTGCCAATCATAATCCACTTATTGGGCACGCCGTAAGCTGGGGCCCATTGAATTCCTTCTGTATTAAAGTCTGAAGAGTGTCCTCCCATCGGTGATTTGCCTGGTCCATGTGGGCAGTCTGGTAAGGAAGAGAGGAAAAGGAGATGAGTTTTAATCATACACTGCTTGACAAAACACTCATGGTATTATACTTACATGATGTGTAAGGACATAACTTTTTATCCAATCCCTTGCAATACTGCTCTGCGTCAGAATAACTACCACCCATATATCCATGAGACTTATCAAGCCAAATTGGGTTCATTCCCCTTGTCACATCTATGTCATGTTTCAGCTCATTCTCTTTCATACAGTTGCTAATCCCTTCTCATATTCCTCAACTGCACTTTTCATCCGAGGTATGATATCAATTAGTCCATCATAGACTGTGTTACTACCATCTGTATCAGCTCCGACTGTTACTCT
>Ga0214481_100355_pt1 | contig 24266 bp, 25 predicted proteins | sample M1_20Mar14CPVII9_4_FD_165057 | JGI IMG/M metagenome (GOLD analysis project Ga0214481, IMG submission 165057) | Marine eukaryotic communities from Monterey Bay, California, United States - M1_20Mar14CPVII9sort6BwellG10 | ecosystem: Environmental > Aquatic > Marine > Unclassified | place: USA...
CGGTTTACCACTAATGCTTAAATCACGTAAGGGTGCATACGATGGACGGGGCAACACAGTCTTAAAGGAGGTTACACCGTCTGCTATATCAAATGCATTTGTCAGGTTGATTTACATGATGTTCCATCCTGGGAAGAAAAAAGGAGCGGTGAATCATGTTATTGAAGCACTTTTACAGTATGATGGTTTGCTCACATCTATCGTACAATGGGCATACTGGAATGTTGAGCATCGTCCTGATATTGCGAATGAACTGGTTAATGTTAAGGGCTATTGTGAACTTATTAATGAAGTGGGGAGGGATATACCATTAAAGTTAGTCGGAGATGCAATTCAATGGGAAGAAAATCTCACAATATCAACGATGGAAGGCAGGAATCGAGTACAAGCCATTGGGAGTACACCTATTATAAGCAAGTCATACAATCCAAACTGTATGGTCTCGTATACAGCCGGATTGATACGACAACTAAATACTGGAGATTTTTCTAGCAACTTCTCCATTAGAGTTGTCCTTACCATGATTCGAGTTCTTGTTAAAGATGCCGACTGCGTTGACAAAGGGGTTATATCAGAAGTTATCGACTTAGGTCTTAATTATGTGGCCATTGATTACGATAAAGCATATTTTGTGGCGTCCCTGTCTCTTCCAATGATACTGGAAAACTCCGTAGAAAATGGCTATCCAAACGATACCCGTGCTGCATTTGCCGTCCGTTCTGGGCTAATTGATATGAGCTTGAGCTTTATTGAGCGATTTGGGGAACATGCATCATTCAGTGTTGGCCATGCATCAATGCACTGTACTATTGCAAAGATATTGGTAGCTGTGCATTCGTTGTCATTACACCAGAAGACTGCAAAAGCAATAAGAAGTAAGAAGGCAGCCATTGAGGAGAGGTTAATAGGATCGGAACAGAATATTAGTAATAATGCCAAATGCAAGAAGCTATTAGGTATGGTTAGATCAATTCTCAACAACAGTGGTTTTTATTGCTGCCAATGCAACAAATCACTTAGTAGAACGGAGGTAAAACAATGTGATGACTGTGGCTGTATGACATATTGCTCTAGAGCTTGTCAGAAGAAGGATTGGTTGAACGGTCATAATGTCACCTGTAACAAGCCACCAACTAGCGAGAACCTTGGTTTGTTTCAAGGCAGAGCGTGGTTAGAAACAATACCTAAAAGTCCACGGATAGTTGCCAAACTGGAGGAGTTTGAGACAAACTTGACAATGATACAGCTCAAACTATTTCTGGCCAACTCTGAGACAATCATGAACCAAGCAAGCTCGTTAAATCTTCCCTTTTGTGACTGTGTAGTAGTGTTTGACCTTCGAGTGTGTCCTAGTACAATTACTATCAAAAAGTATACCGAATATTACAGCAACTCTGTTGAACTGAATGGTTTCGAATGTAGCAGATCGAAAGAGAATATTTCGTGTGTCTATCGCTCATGCTTTTACAATGGAGATTTAGGCCGTGTAAGGCTTGCTACACGTAGATTGTTTCCCCACGCATGGCTACTAAACAAAGTTCAGCAAGTCCAGCGCCAGTAGATCCACTATCGGAATATAAACGTTTGAGTAATATGCAAATAAATATGGAACGGTGGTTCCCACGCCTATGGAGAATACTTTAGCTGTTGATAAAAGGAAGTGATATCATGTGTAACAGTGCAACTATTTTTCCTTTATGACTAGTGATCACATAATCATGTTGTATGTAAAGGGCATCTTTAAGTAGATGTTATCACCATGTCAATATTGGCCAAATAGAAATGAACTCCTAAGGTTCACTATCCTATTATACATTCACGGACTTGTTCTTATTGGCCATACCTTCAAGAAATTTGTCACTCCCTTGTTCCAACAATGATTCACTCATACCATCCACCATCTTCTTCATATTTAGTTGATATTCTTCCATCTTCTCTCTCAATTCAGGTCGACTTCCACAGAGAGATCTTACGGCTAAAAGTCCAGCATTCGTGGCATTACCAATCGCTACTGTTGCCACCGGTACTCCCCTTGGCATTTGTACAATGCTTAATAACGAGTCTTGACCATTGAGAGTAGACGTTTTAATCGGAACACCAATAACTGGTAAGGGCGTCATGGCAGCAACCATGCCTGGTAAATGAGCAGCTCCGCCAGCCCCGGCAATGATCACTTGTAGTCCTCGTCCTGCTGCCGACTTTGAGTATGTCATTAACTTTTCTGGTGTCCGATGTGCAGATACAATATCAACCTCGTATGGAATGCCAAACTCTTTCAATATTCCAACAGCATCATTCATCGTTGGCAAATCACTCTGACTTCCCATGATAATTCCAACAAGTGGACAACTACCTATCTTTCCATCAGCAGGCATGCAATCTTCACTAATCTCTTCCACCTCGAGTAACTTTGCCAATGGAGCATCTAACTCTGCATGAGAATCAGCAGTAATATTAATATGTCCCATCTTCCTACCCGGGCGATATCCTTTCCCATACCAATGAACGACAGCTCGAGACATTGACATGGCTGCATTCACTCCTTTCATTGTTTGTTCAATCCCTCCCGATGGTGAACCAAGAACATTAACCACTGTTTTGTAAAGTAAGCGACAGTGTATATGGGTTAGAAATGAGTGTTAGAAATGAGTTGGTGATTTCTGCAGATGCATTCTTGACGATAGACACTAGATATGATATATACTCACTAGCAGCAGCACCAACAATCAAATTAGTATCCCCAAGTGGTAAACCACAAACTGCCCTTAAATGATTCTCAAACTGTGACACAGCACATGCATCCTGTGTATAATGTCCAGTATTATGTGGTCGAGGCGCAACCTCATTCAACAATACATCCAATTCACCATTATCAGTATTAACCAAGAACAACTCCACACCAAACATACCCGTGGCACCATCCCCTAATGAATCAACTGCAGACATTGCAATTTCTTCACATTTATGTCGAACATTGGCGGGAACATTCCGTGCGGGTACTAATACCACACGACATATCGAATCAGTTTGTATTGCGGTCGTTGCCGGATAGGCACGTGTTTCACCCGTTGTTGATCGGACGACCATAACTGCCACCTCGGAATGAAAGTTAATCCATCCTTCGGCATATAATGCATCATTACCTAAATCACTTTCTTTAATACCCAAATCTGATAATGCATTTGATATAGCAGACGGTGTAACCTCCTTTAAGACTGTGTTGCCCCGTCCATCGTATGCACCCTTACGTGATTTAAGCATTAGTGGTAAACCGAATGTTTGGGAGGCTGTATGAATTGCTTCAATATTTGGTAGATTAATGTAGGGTGGTAAAGGAATGTTGTGCTTTGCAAAGTATTCCTGTATTATTGTGTGTGTTTGTGTGAAAAAAATAAATGACACATGATGTGAGCAAAATTAGTTGAACACAATTACCAACCATCCCAAATCTCATACACCACTAACTATGCGTACCTTCTGAACAAACTTATCCTGAATAATACCAATAACACGTGAACTAGGTTGAACATTCACACCCTCACTTTCCAACTTGGCCAATCCATCAACACCGACGTGTTCAATTTCCATTGTTACTACATTGCAATCTTGTGATAGTTCACGTAATGCATTTTCATCATATAGCTGTCCTTTAACTATTCTAGCTGTATCACTGCTACTAATATCATCAGTGGTATTATCACCAGAGGTAACACCTACAACTTGAGCACTGGGACATAATCCACCTGTACCATCTAAAAATTTCATATCAATGTTTAATCGAGGTGCCTCGAGGGCCATCATACGACCGAGTTGTCCTCCGCCTACACATCCTACTTTTAGCTTGGATGGTGATGTTGGTAATGGATTTGAGGATGCCATTGTTATCTATTGTGTATACCACCGCCTCTCAAACTACCTGCCGAGATCAACTTTTTGAAGCTTTTGTGGCTCGGCAGGGGAGAACTGAGTAGCGATCAAACGTACAATGTTGCGTCTCAACTCACAACTCAATCGCAATCTCAGTTGGCCACCAACTGACGATCACTGGAGTATTGAAGTATATAATAAAGAGGGATAAGACTTGGATAAAGTCTGCTCAAATGTGTAAGTGATAAGTTTGTCGTGGGTTACGCGGTTGAGTTAGCAAGTAGCAAGTAGAGTGATGAGTGTGTTTAGAAAAAGTATACTTCTAAATAGACTTAATCTTATTATATCTTTATCATTCGTTTATCTCTTTATGATGCAACTCTTTCAGTAATGGATGCTAAGACGACTCCCAACATCATAATAGCAGCTGTAACTAGGACCGGATTGTCTCCGCTGTTCCACTTTGCCTCTTTTAATATAGGGAGAGCCGGTTCTTTTTGTCTACCACCTTTTGATGATGGTTTGTTTAGCCAGTCTGAAAATAACCATCGTTCGAAGTCACGTCCGTCACCTACATTTGGTTTGATCAGTTCATTACTCTTGTCTATGTCTATGTTGCTACTGTTTATTGTTGTACTTTCATCTTCTGTTGTTATTACTGTTGTTTCATTTATGATACTATCATCCAAGTTATCAATACCGGAGGTCTTTAGTTCATCTAAATATTCTTTCACATCTATAAATGATGTTGTGTGCATATCATTTGCAAGTTTGTGTATATCATGTGCACTCGTTAGATATGAATAGAGAAGTTGCAATAGTACGATACTCAAAAGGAAACTTACCTCCACGACTTTTCGATATAGCAAGCTTAGTTCGTGAAATAGGAACGACATCGTTAGCCCATACCTGAGAAGCCACTACACATAAGATAACTACCAATCCTATACCAATAAAGAAGGATGAGTCTGGAAGATGCACATTATCATGGTTTAATGAAGAGAGAAATAGATAGTAACTTTTGTTAGTACATGTGGTTTGCAAAGGTAATCATTGGAAAAACCAAGTTCAATTCGCAGACTTTCCTGGTATTTGGGCTTCAAAAACCTGAGGAGACGATGATGTTACTGTATCTATTGAGTTACCTATTATGGTATTCTCAGACAATAGTACTTGTGAGGTTGATAATGATGTCGACTGTAGTACAATCGAGTCTGCTACTTTGTTGTTAGATAATTTTGCAATTGTATTAGTCTGCAAAGGAGGTAGAAATGCAGTGGTATAAGATAAAGTGATGAATAGGCTTGCAATAAAGTATCTCATCATCTTTGATATCATGTCAGCTCAATCTACTAGTGTTTTCTATATGTATGATACCGATACTAATATCCGTCCTATCCTCTACTTTCCCAGCTCCTACGTAATACAACTAAAACACTAGTCGACGACGATGTCAATACCGATACTAACTCCTCTCCTTCATCACTGCGCACACATCACAATAGCAAGTTGATGAGTCATGGTCGCACCTGTAGTTAAAGGGGCGGGGCCACCACCAAGCAGTGCTCTTGGGTGAGATAGAATCTCAGCTAAAATCTACCGGGGGGAAGTTAGGCAATCTTTGCAAGTATCACAAGGCGTGCATGCCGTGGGCCAAGAGGAGCCATATATTACACAACTCAACATGACAAAGAAAAAGGTTGCAATTATAGGATGCGGCCCTGGTGGTATGTTCTTCCTGCATGCTTTAGCGCTACGAAAACAAAAGTTAGAGGATGAGGGAGACACCGACGCAATTGCAGAACTACCTGAAGTAACTTGCTTCGAGAGATCAAGCTCAGCTGGTGGACTATGGAGAGCTGATCGAAAGAAGACTAATGGAGATGATAGTGGTAACATGTATGAAGCGTTATGGACAAACGGTCCAAAGGAAAATATCGAGTTCTTCGATTATACATTTGATGAACACTTTGGCACGGCATTACCAATGTACGTACCTCGTCAACTCATACTTGAGTATATATTAGCCAGATGCACAAGGAATAATCCAAACTTATTTGATAATGTGAAGTTTAACACAAGCGTTGAGAATGTTACATACAATGAAGAGATGCAAAAGTTTGTAGTAGATACAGTTTATCAAAGTGTCGATGGGGAGGAGAAGAAGGAAGGATCAGAAGAGGAATCATCATCGGATACCATTGCAGAAAGTAGCATCTTTGATATGTGCATTTGGGCAGGAAAGTCCGTGTTTGTATTGCTTTGTGCAGTATGATTCCATGTGTATAATATGAAGACTCGGTCATTTGAATACTTAATTTGAATTTAGTTTGCCTTTATGTGATTGTCTTTGCATGTACTAACATATGTTACAATCACTTCTCTTTCATCTTCATAAACTATGAAACGCGCATCTTCCAGCTGGCGAAAATGGACGTGCAATTATACCTCAATCTATTGCAGAGACATTATCATCGGGTGGATTTAAAGGGCGGACGATGCACTCATCTGAATCTGGAGTTAACTTTGATCAGCACGTAAGGGGGAAGAAGATATTGATTATTGGAGATTCATTCTCGGCCGAGGATCTAACTCTCGAGGCTTGTAAGTTGGGCGTTGAGGAGATAAGTATTATTTCCAGGAGTGGTAATGGAGTATGCCTTGACACAGGAAGTTGGCCAGAAGATAAAGTTGATATATTTGAGGAATACTCTCCGTCTAAAGTTACAGATGATGGATTCGGAGTTGTACTGTATAATTCAGAAGAAGAGAGGGAAGTGACATTGAAGAAGATCGATACGGTTATATATTGTACTGGCTATACCCAAAATATGGATATGTTAGACACTGCTCTTCGACCAAATATGAAGCCGCCACATTATCAAGATTATGACATTCCAAAAGATTGGAAGATGCCGAAGAACGCGCTTTCGAAGGAGTTTGGAGATATACCAATTGGAAGGATCGCGGTTGGGTATCAGGGGATGACAGAAGAAGATGTATATCGTGGTCGACTAATGTCTAATCCAAACATGTTTTTCTTAAGTGAGGAGGGTTCGGAGAAACCATTGGCTGAATTGGATGTAGGAGCTTGGATGATCTTATCGCACATTATTGGTGACTTGCCTCTGCCTACAAAAGAGGAGATGAAGCAATTCAACTTAACGGAATTATTAGATTGGTTAGAAGACCCTGTTGCTCGTGAGGAGATAGATGAGAACTATAGGTTGCGTTGGTGGGAGCTTGATGAAGACCATTGGGCCGAGAATTCACGTGACAAGAGAGTGAAGAAGATGTACAAGAACTTTCTTGATCTTGAATATCGAAAGTTTGCTAGAGATATGATAGATTCGAATTACCCCTTCCATATTGGAACACATGAGAAACTTAATGAAAAGGGTAGAGCTCTAATAGAATTCTGTGCTGTTTGTTCCGAGGCTCGAGTTGACTTGGATGACGAGTCGGAGGATGCTGATTGGAAGACATTCCGTGACTGCGATGTATCAAAAGTCTACTCAATCATGACGGGTACACGAACAGCTCCTTTAAAAACAAAGTGGTTGGAATTAGAAGGGCATGGTGTGAAGGATATTGTTGACATATCGGAGATTATGAAGAAGAAGAAAAAGACCGAAACAAGTTTAATGGGTCGTCTTAAGAGCAAATTGAAGATGTAGTCCGTCTGTATATGTATATAATGTTGAGTAGAGATGTATTTAGTTTTAAAGTTCTTGTACTTAACAAAAAGGTAGAATCTTCTACTATACTCAGTGGTATGCCCCCGTATCAACTAGGTATAGAAAAGGTGTAGAGAGGAGGATCCTATACTTTCTTAGGGCATGAGCTTGCCAGATCATGTGGGAAGGACCTGAGGAGGTCGATTGAATATTATATCAGTAGCTAGGTCTTGAAGGATACCGTCGACAAAAGTAAAAAATGATGAGAGTATGTATCGAATATGCAACTTTGGAATAATATGCCCAACTATGCCGCGAAATACTATGAATTCAACCATTATAATCAATAAACGCGCTGCTAGTGAGCTATAGTGAAGGATAGTGTGCTTGGAATTGTCCAAAAAGGACGTGTAGTAGGCATAAGAATACTTTTAGGAAGAGTTTACATTTACGGTGCAGGAGGGTGCATGTGCTAAATATCATATATCATGGGAAGAATGGCTACTACTAAAGCTGCTACTGCTCGATTACCGCTAACGACTCTATCAACAATCTCTCTGTTCATTGGTCTACTATCATCAGCTTACATTTCTTTCCTTGCTGGACAGGTATACATAAAACAAAAACAATATCATGATAATCTAATTTATATGCAGCGGCCAGCTGTTACTATTAATAGTAATAGTACTATAGCAATATTAGATGAAAGAATAACGACCATACAACGAGACAATATAAACAACAATATGACAGATTTGCTAGTATCTCGCCCAGTAGAACGTTTATCTTTAGGACAACATCTTTTCATAGACATTATAAACATCAACTCGGAGTTACTTAGCTCGAAACATGAACAGGTACTTGTAATGCAAACATTACATCATGAACCTACTATGTTATCCTATCATTGTCATCATACACACAATTCTACTATATCAGACGATCAGGGTGGTTTAACTTGTGTTGCAATTTCACTTCATGGGCATATCATAGTGCATACTTGGCCAAATGATGGAGTGATATTACTCGACTTCTTTTCCCATAACAACAGCGTTGACTTAATTGAAAAGAAGTTACCATTGATTGAAGAAACATTTGCAACTTTGGAACAATATACAAACTCTACAACTATAACCAATAGTACAAAGCCCAAATTACATTGGAGCCATAAACTACGAGGAATAAGTTATTCAAATTACAAACAAGATGATAAGAATCCAATGGATAGTGAATTAGGTAATGATATACTTAGAAGACGGCACTTTGATATTAAGAGATTATTGGTATCAACAAAGACAAAGTTTCAACAAGCTGATATTTACGAGATACACCATTCACATGCAGGTACTGTTTACTCAATGGTGGGAAGAGAACTTCAAGATGGTAGCGGCTCAAAAGGTCATCAATCTGTTGGTCCAGATCGGGCATTGTTTATTGATGGAGTATTACAAAGTTCACTCTACGGAGAAGCTGCATATCATGAATCATTAGTTCATCCTGCCATGTTAGTACACCCTAATCCGAAAAGAGTTGCAATTATTGGTGGTGGAGAGGGAGCTACACTTAGAGAAGTTCTCAAGCACAAGTCAGTTGATGAAGCAATAATGATTGAAATCGATGAAAAGCTCACTAACATATCACGAATATATCTACCAGAATGGAGTGATTGTTCGGATATATCTTCCAGTCTAGGAGTTTCTTCTTGCTTTGATGATCCCAGAGCATCTTTATACTTTGACGATGCATTTAGCTTCTTTCTTAATGAGTTTGGAGATGAAGACAACGACGATCATGAATCTGCTACAACCGACGATGATTATGAAGATCCATTTGATATTATCGTAATGGATGCATTAGATCCTGATGATGTAAGTACAGTGAAGCCTTATTTGAAATGTCTGTCTAAATATGCTCACATCTTGAGCACAAATATATATCTACTTTATACAGTTCGGAGCCTTCGTCGATAAGCTATACAACGAGTGAGACTATATGATTCATCACTCTCTTGTGTTGCATCCTTAACAATGTCTAACAACTGATATCTTCCGTATTCTTTCATTTATGTAGTACCGACTTCATCAAGTCTCTCTTCAATGGATTAACTCATGATGGTATTCTTGTTGCTCAAGTTGGAGCAATCCCGTCATACGATGATCCTCCAGATCAGATGAGTGTGTTTTATAACAGAGCTGCAATGATCAGTACATTGGAAGAAGTTGGCTTTGAAAAGATCTACAGCTATGATGAATCGTCTCACTCTCATTTCTATGAGCCTTGGCAGTTCATTTTAGCCTTCAAAGATGGTAGCTCAGCTGTACGATGGAGGTCTAGTTCTGCGGCTGAGATTGAGGTCCTTCTTCATCAACGCCTCTCTAAAACCAAATCTAATCAACCTTCCCTTCGCTACTTTGACGGGTCAACCATGGCATCTTTTCAGATTCCTCCAAAGGTAACTGAGACAAACTATTGTCGACAACATGAATGTCAAGGGTATATAAAGTCTCATCCACAAGATCGGTCTCGTCAACAGAACCTGCTACAGACAGTTTCTATGGCAAAGAAAAACCTATCTCAACATGGATCCATCGCGTCATATGAGAGTATAACAAAATATAAGGAACAGTATCATGGGGTATACAACCCAGCCATTGACCGCCGGAAGAAATCTATGAACAGCTTAAGTTAGATAAATTGTCTAGACTTATTAGTTGGCACTACTACTTGGGTCTTGTAGATAATCTGTAATCTCAACACCATCCTCATTGTTGTCTTTATCATCGCCACTGTATTCAACTTTACATTTTACTGTCCTCGTTTCTACAATCCCTTCCTTCATTCTTTGTTGAACATAACTTACATACTCCTCTATATTTGCAAATAGTACATTATCGGCCACTACCTTTGTACTTGTGCAGATCATTCCTGACTCCTCTAGCTTACATAAGTCTGATTTGTAACTATCCTTGTCGTGATCAATGAATAGGAAGTCAAGTTGTTGCGGTGAATGATTGTGTTCCTCTATTGCACTTCGTATAACATCTACCATATCTGTATCATGTCCATCAAAGCTAGTTTGATGTACAGACATTATACCATCCATACCATTGGTTAATTGAATCATCTCAGTTGCAATTTCATAATACTCTCGATGTATCTCAGTAGTAAACAAATGACAGTTGAATGATGTATATTGTTGCTTTGCTTTATACATTGCTTTGCCCATTAGTATAGATGAATATCCACAGTATGTTCCCAACTCAACTGCTACAAATTGACGTTCCTTGTTTGGAGATAATACATGTCTTCGAATTGATTCCTCTAATGCTCCAATGAGTATGTTACCCCTAAAGATACGATAGTATGTGAGATTCAGACTAATGCATATCACAAAACGACATCATACAAAAACACAACTAACTTTTCAGGCCCAATATGCATCATCCAATGACGTGACATGCAGAAAGTATCAATTGCATTTAATACATCATCTGCACGTTGTTCTATATCTATGTTGTTGCCCTCTTTTGGTAGAGTGTTTCTGACATGTGCTAAAAGTGATGCTTCAGTGTTTGGGTGGAAGCAACATATACCATTGCCAGATTTATCTCTTGTAGTAGTGTTATTGTTCCCCAATTCCTCGTCCTCCTCATCTGATGAGTCTCCAAAGCACTCCATATTGAACGCTGGTTGATGTGTTGTTTAGGTTGAAGTTGAGATATTATCTCGCTCAAATAAAAATATCACACCCCGAAACTTTCATATATTGTATATAGTATATCTTCACAACGTCGCACCACTATCCAGATGTACTAAGGAGGTAAAGGGGTGACGGACCATCACTGCGAATTATTGCGAATGAGTAAATAAAGAGATAAGGTATCCTTTTACATAGTATCCGGCTACTGGCGCCATCCACAACTTTAGTGGCAAGGAGAAGAGGTGTAGCGGCTGAAACAATATCATATATATAGGTCTATAACATATCTCGTAGCAGTGCTTCATAGACAGATTAAAGTGACATATCATGTCAAAACAAGAAGAAAATGCAGACGGTATTGACAACAACACCAACAATAATGAAGAATCCAATGACAATGACGACAATCATGAGGAGGCTACCCAAATATTAACCAACCTACTATCCAATCAAACATTAGGTACCAATACTATAGGAGGTGATAATGGTAATAATAATGCAACACAAGTGGGTGAGGCACAAGCTGCCGCCATTCAACAAATGATGGCACAACTTGCAATGCAAGCGGGTGGTGGTGGCGCAGCTATTGTTAGTGAGGAGGATAAGAAGCATGCCTTTTGGGATACTCAGGTAAGAAGATTGTGTACAAGTGTTGTCATTCATATATCGATACATCATTGTGGTTATATTTCAGGCACATACTAACCAAACTGTTTGTTGATATGTGAACATTTATGTGCACATCTTATGTCACACTCTCATAAACAACACAACTACACTACACAGCCCATGCTTGACAATAAAGGAGACGATGACAATACTGCTACAAATGCCCCCACCAAAAAGTCCAAAGCTAAATCATCAACACTACCAACAACCGCAAACACAAACATACCCGAAGATCAACATAAACCAATAATTCCAGATAAATTACCATCCGAACTCCGACAAGAACCATACAACATGCCCAAAGGATTTGAATGGTGTCAAGTCTCAATAACAAATCCAACTCACTTAACCGAGGTATATAACTTGTTATATCAAAATTATGTCGAAGATGATGAATGTATGTTCCGATTTGATTATTCGAAGGACTTTTTATTATGGGCTTTGACTCCACCGGGATATAAGGAGGAATTTCATTTGGGTGTGAGGAGTAGTAAGAGTGGAAAGTTGATGGCTTTTATTACCGGTGTGCCTGCGAAAGTTCGAGTTTATGATGTTGAGAAGGATATGGTCGAGGTGAACTTTTTATGTGGTAAGTTTTCTATTTGTTTGGGTTTGTTGATATCTTAATCCTTTATCAAAGCCTCATCTCATCTCCTTGCCCTGCTTATCTTCTACAAACATACTCCAGTACACAAAAAGTTACGAAGTAAACGATTGGCACCAGTACTAATCAAAGAAATTACCCGACGTGTGAATCATACAGGAATATTCCAGGCAGTATACACAGCCGGTGTTGTCTTGCCTGGACATGTAGCCAGTTGTCGATATTGGCACCGTACCCTAGATGCTAAGAAATTAGTTGATATTGGATTCACTAGAGTACCACCTCGGATGACAATGGCACGATTTCAAAAGATGTACAAATTACCCAATGATACAGGATTAAAGACATTACGTCCAATGACTAAAGAGGATGTACCCGCGGCACATAAGTTGGTTGTGAAGGAATTGGAAAAGTATAAATTAAGTGTGGTATTTACGGAGGAGGAATTTGCACATTGGTTACTACCCCGTGAGGGTGTGGTTAGTTCATTTGTAAATGTCACAAAGCAGGAGAGGGAGGGGTGTATCGATGGAGAGGAAGAGGTCATTACAGACTTTTGTAGTTATTATCATTTACATTCGTCAGTGCTTGGGAATGATAAACATTCAACATTACATGCTGCATACGCATTCTACAATGCGGCCACAACTGTGGGTATTACTGAGTTGATGAGAGATTGTCTAATCTTGGCTAAGAATGAAGGACATGATGTGTTCAATGCATTAAATTTGATGGAGAATGATCGTTTCTTGGAAGATTTAAAGTTTGGTATGGGTGATGGCAACTTACAGTATTATGTTTACAATTGGCTATGCCCCACGATGGAGCATGGTGATGTTGGCCTTGTTTTGCTGTAGACAAAGTTTGATTGGATGATAGAGGGTATAGAGAGGGAGGGAGAATGGAGAAGAGAGAGACACAAGTTGTGGAGTGGGTAGATAAAAGCTTTAAAGATGGAATTATCTACAGTGTATATATGTTCAATATGTTCTACATGTTCTCCCATCGCCCCATTTGTCCCCTCTTAGTCAATGACAATCACATCATCATCGTCAGAGTCTAGCACAATTGGCTGATTATTGGCTTTCTTACTTTTTGTTGTTGTGAACAGACTGATATGCCTGCACTTGATGCATCCATCAGCCCTTCTTATATCAATCTTCTTGGCTGCTAGACAAGTTCTGTGGAATGTACCATTACATTGGGATATTCGGTTGCATGAAACGATATCACTCTCAGTAGATGCCAATGAGAAATCCTTCAGCCATGCGCTAATTGGTTTGTTACATACCCCGCAAGATGTTACATCTTTGTTAACTGACATTGCGGGCAATTTGGGTGGAGGAAGGGTTGTGGTGGCGGCTTTTGTCGTCTTTTTTGCTGGTGGCAGTGCTGTGGCCTTGGTCATACTCTTCTTCCTCTTTTTAGTAGGCGGTTGTTTGTCATCATTCAAAAGAGCAGCTAATGCGGCAGAGGATCCATCATTGAGTGGATTTGAGAAGCATCCATTGCCATCAAACGAACTACGCTTGATAATGGTAGCTGTAGGTTGAGGTTTAGTCTTTGAACGTTGTGCATATACTTTCTCTGGCGGTGGTGGCTTGGAGGCATATACCCGCTTCTCCGTCGTGGAAGACGAAGATGGTTCTTCACTATTGCTAGGCGTGATTGTAGCAGCAGATGCCGATGGGGGTGTTGTAGATGTCTGCTTTGTGTTGTTAGTCTTCTGACGCTTGGATGATTGAGAGCTTGCCTTGGTGCTTGACTTTGGTTTGGAAGCTGATAATGGGGATGTTGTGGCCTTTCTTTTGGTGGCAGATGATTTGGCTGTCTTAGTGGAGAACTTGCTCAAGCCTTTGCACATTACACAGCCACTATCTTTTGAAATATCATATCCCTGAGCTTCGAGGCATGCCTTATGATAAACTTGTCCACAGTCCTTAACTCTGTTACAAGATACAATACCATTCTCGAATATATCAACAGTCTCCTTACACAACGCACAAGATGACGAATCAGTATTCCTGTTTGCGGTAACATATTTACCACCCGACGTCTTATTCTTTGCCAATTGGGCACGTGAGTTTTTCAAGTGTCTAGTAGTTGCTTCAGTAGCGGTTTCCTTCCAAAATGTTACTCGTTCATTGCCAGTGGATTTGATCTTCTTCTGGTTACCAGATGGACAGATGAAGGAACGATCCCAACCAAACTGAGGGCCTCTAATCTTCGCCATTGCCGTAACTGGACCGATGCCCTTAATGCTAGTCAAACGAAGATATTCGTGAAAGGTTCGATCTTTCATCTGTCCATCAATGTGGCTTGTCAACTGTTCCATTGTTTTTTCTGGTGGTTGTAGTGGATCAAAGCTTCTCTTAAATGTATCCAATTGCTCCATGAGGAACTTGACAGTATCATGTTTATTCTTTGTACATAGTAAATCAACACCATGCCACTCCCCATTCTCAATCTGTAGTCTCGTAGTCTTGACTCTTTTTAATCTATTCGATTGTTGTTGTTGTTCTGTCATTCCTTTTATAAAACCATTGCCAAATTTGATCTGTCTGATCATTCTAAAGTGCGATGGGTCATCTTCATCTCCTTCGAGGATGAATAACTTCTTATTAACTCCACTATGCTGCATTTTATACATTTGTGCCTCAAAGAATGAGAGTGGTTTGTACTCTGCATATAAAAGGTGGGTGGATATAGTTAGTTATGAAATATAAAAGAAGTACACTTTATACGAGCAAATACAAATATAACTCACTTTTGCTATCAACAATCAACCCCTGAGCTAAATCATTAACATCCTTCCTTTCAATAATCATATCAAATACTCTTTCATCAATAACCATACCATTATCATGTGATATTAATCTTGCCACAAATAGATAATCTGCAGAAGGCAATGCAACAATCTCAGCAGAACCCGAACCGAATTTGATATTAATCTTACTTTGAACTGATTGGAGGTAATTCATTTTAGCAGGATCCCTTATTCCAAATTCACGATGGTCCATTAATAGTACAACTTTCCATTTTCCCAAGTACGAATCTACTGTGTTTGGTTGTTGTTGTGTACTAGTTTTTGTTGTTGCAGTGTTGGGTATACTACTTGGTTTTTGTTGTTGCTGTTGCTGTTGCTGTTGCTGTTGCTCTTCTAATAATGATAACCGAATAGCTTCTTTAAGTTGAGTATCCTCCATATCATTAACATTGTTATTATTCGTGGTGAGGTGAGTACTTTTTAGTTGATGCACCTTATTACTATCATTTATTGCTTGGTGCACCTTATTAGATTTTATAACCTCTAATTCTTCATCGTCACTGCTATCGTTTGCGGGAATATCACTCTTGGTATTATTGCCAACAGTACTTGATTTATCAGTCGTCAACCCTTGTTTATCCCATATAGAATCATTAGAGGAGACAGAATTATCGTCATCGTCGTAATTAGTTAATGTCGAAGGTTGTGTTATCAACTTTGATATTGGTTTATGAGCACTTGGTGATGGTGGTTTAGACAGACCAGCACTGACTGGAGATGTATCTTCTTCGTCACTTGAATCTATATTAATAACTTCCATTGTATCGATATCAATTGCCAAAGTATTAAGTGCCTATTGTATAATATGTATGTCATTGCAATAATTCTTCCGTAAATTTTGGGGTCGGTCACATTTCCGAGTTACAATACACTATCACTTTCCGCCGAGTCCTCCCGACCGGTCTCAATCTTATCGATTGTACCTCTTTTGTAGCACACCAATATCTCTATCATCTACCGCATAACCTAATCGCACCATACACCAGTTATTGATTGTTGTTTCGTATCATCATCTTCTATTTAGTCTGCCGCATCGGCGTTTAGATTCACATAATTGTCATTTGCAAATTATTGGAATACCATAGATAAAATTTTACTGGCGACAAATAACTATAACTAACATACTATCATGTCAGCCGCTGTAGCTACTACTAAATCAACATCATCAACACCACCAGAACCAAAGAATGAGAATGAAATATTATCAATCTATCGACAAATGACAAGTGAAATGCAGGGGTTAATACAAAATTTAACAAAGATGGAAATTGAATTGAATGAACATCGGTATGTTGTTATATTATATTGTTGTATTAGTTGTTATTGATACATCGGCACCAGTTTGTTGTTGTGATGAGGTGTGACATTAAGTCGAAGATGCGGTATATCCGGCTGAGATATTTTCTTCCCCATTTGATGGAAGACTCAGGCGGGGATAGAAGTTAAGGATTGGATTGACATGCAAAGGAACAAATTCAGACGATATTGGGAGTTAGATTGGTATATTATCAATTAGAGGAGATATTGTTTTGGGATTTATATATATATGAATCTTACTACCTCTTTCTCTTTGTTTCTCATCATTCTTCTTCTGCTATCCAAACTTATCCAAACCTATAGATTGGTAGAGGAAACATTGACACCACTTGATCCAGATCGACGTGCATTTAGATTAGTTGGTGGAGTGTTGGTAAGTTTAATTATGAGTATAGATAGCATGATTTGATCTTATATAAGTTCGAGAGATACTAAACCAGAACTTCTATTCTCTGTGTTATTAATCCTCTTACAGGTTGAACGTACTGTACGGGAGGTATTACCAACTGTAAAAGAAATGCGTGGAAACCTTGAGGCATTTGTTAACAAAATGAAGGAACAATTAGATTCGAAACAAAAGGAAGCGGCCGCCTGGAAAGCAAAGTACAATATCAAGACACAAGAGGAATCGGAGGCAGCAAATAGACAGTAATTAGAATCAGATTCAGATGAGACAGATTAGACAAAAAACAAACTCTGCTGAAGATTGCTGAAGTCAGGTATTCACAAATGCAAGGATGTAGTTGAATTCATAAACTAAAAAAAAGAGAGAATTCAATGATATAGAATCTTTATTAGGATTTCCGGGGGATTGAGCATCAGACATCGATAATCAATCATCCTCTGTGAACGCATAAGAAGGTCTATAATAACCCCCATGTGCAAGCTTGCCTGTGGGTTAGCAAAACAAGCGCAGCTTCAGACACTCTTGACTCCCCTCTGATATTTGGCGATGAAACGAAAATTTGCTTGACACCAAAATCTGCTCGCATAACTTCTAACTTCTCGGCCTACTTACTATTGACTACTTCTATTACACCCTACGCTATAATATAAACTAATAATGATCCAACGCATTATATTTGCTACTTTAGTAGCATATCTCGCCGCCATGAAAGTGGTAGCTTTTTCCCCAGCGACAAATCAAGTCAGAACAACTACAACACTTTTGTATTCGGCTTCTCAAAGAACAGCAGATGTTATACCACCAATTACTGGTGAGGATACGGATGATGATGTTACATGCTATATTACCAATGATGAAGAGATTGTCACTGAGAATGAAAAGCCACATGTCGTGTGTACTTCAGAACCTGACGATGTAAGTACTCTCAATTGCAATACATAAACATATCTTTGTCTTTTGTGTACATATATCTCATCTTGAAGAATCCTATTCTCATCATCAAAAAAATATCAATATAAAATCCATATACAATCTATCAGTATGCATGGTTTAACGGAGTCGATCCTAAGGCAATGAGAGAGGTGGACGAAACCGAATTGAAAGACGTTGGTGCAGAGCTATGTGTAGAAGAAGAAAATATGAAAGGGGTGCCAGAGTGGGAATGTGAATAACTTTTTCAGATGGGACAAGTAGCAGAGGTTAATATAAGAAAGAAGAACCAGAAAACAACAACGTTATATCACAAGAATGCTATTATTGATATGTGTATAGAATGACCAATGACTAGAAGAAGAGAAGGGAAAACATATGGATAATTAAGTTTGGCTAACAAAACAAACAATCATTGCAATGGGGGGAGGTTGAGTCCAGCTTTTTGTTGAGAGATAATGATTTACTTGGTGATACACACACTCTTTGGGTATTGACGGCGAAAATAGGAGATAGTGGAGTAGCAAGGGAAACGTAATCCCAATAAAGTAAGCTATTAGATGCACAGAAAAGAACCCTTTTTCTAAGATGATGTTAATTTGTGTTGTAACGAGAAGATTTGTTAAAACTACTATACTCTATTGTTGTATACTGTCTCCTATATCATGCTTTTGCAAATCTAAGCCCTTTATCTGAACCCACTATTATCTCCCCGTTTTCTCCTTCTGTTCTTCGGCCTTTTTCTTTGCAAGTTCTGCTATTCTATCTTTTATATTGTCTGGCAACCCTGGTTTGAAATTATCTGAAACATCAAATGGATCATCATTATACTTTGATCCACAAGGGTCTTTAGAGAAAAGTGGAATGAGAGATTAGCAATGTGTAAAAATGAACACATGATGTGCATAAAAATGAACGATACCAAAAGGGTGAACATTAAACATATGCATCTTACCTCCACCAATATAACTAACACCAAAAGAAGATTCTTCATTCGTATTATCTTGAAGCAGTTTATTCTCTCCTTCTTTATTTGTATTATCATTATCAGTAGTATCAGACGCAAGAAGTATCATTCTTTGGTGTCGAGATCTAATTTGTTTCGATATTATGTACGGCGAATATGACCATGCCAGTATACTGCCAATGCAAAAACTGAGTAATGCTATAGAAATAAGTTGATTTGACATGTTATACGGACAGTGATGCTTTATATTAATTTATATCCTGTCGACTGCAACAGCACAAATCTCAAGGATACCATCCCCCAAAAATAAATGACATCATCTCTCCTCTCGCTCACTACTATCATGACGGCAATATCTTACTCAGTCTTATCACGAAAGCAAAGTATTAGATCGTCTAGAGATATTATTGCAACGCTGTGGAGAATTATATTTTATACAGTTGATAGATTCAGAGTGTAAAGTTTTTATTGATCGAGATAGACTAGAAGACAGGCTCTGCAACATCTGCATACATCATAACATCTTATCAAAGAAACAAATCATCGCCATAATGAAAGTTCGAGGTATTGAGCGCGGTATGGTCTAAACAGCATTGGGATCAATCTTCTATTTGATGAGTGATGGAAGAATGTCAATAGAAGGCAACAACAAACCACCAATACTTTGCTTTCACATGTCACCTCGGAGTTCAGATGAGTTCAGAGAGGTACTGCCTCTATTGGCATCACCAAATGAGAATGATGATGGACGCGTTGTAATTGCATTTGACTTACCTGGGTATGGATCAAGTGATAATCCTACAAGGTCTTGTACCGTTGATGATGTAGCTGATGCTTGTTTGCAAGCTGCAGATTCGATATTGGCATGTGGAGATGATAATGATGACAAAAAGTAATCGTCTTGGGATCACTTATGGGAAACTACCATTGCCTATCCCTTGCATCGAGATATCCAGAGCGTATTAAGGCTAGTGTTTTGGTCAATCCGTGGTACAGTCCAGAAGCTAACGGGATGGATGGTACCAATGATGATGGAACTCCTATACCCGATTCGTTTGTGCTGAAGGATGATGGATCACTAGTCGACTTACATACAAAACGAAGTTCGTGGCTTAGTCCGGATTTGAATCTTCGAGTGGTACAATCTGAACTAACATATCTCATGAATAGACGGCAGCGCTATCTCAAGGGTATAAACATAGAAGGTTTTGATTACAACTTCAAAGGAGCAGCTCAAACTATTGTGAATCGGCGAGATAAAGCAGGGCAAGCATCCAATCAACAGTTACTATGCATATTAGGGGAAGAATGTATGACAATGTTTGATAAATTTGGACTAGAAGGTACAAAACGCTCTAGTGATGCCTGTACACTACTTAAAGGCAATGATGAAGGAGATGGCTCTGTTAGAATCGAATCATTGAAAGGTGACAAGTCTAATCTCAATATTGTCAATCAAATGCCGGACGAAGTTGCGGTACTATGCAACCAATTCCTGGCTAATATCTAATCTCTAATGAATTGTAATTGTTGTTCATGAAACTTTTGTATTATCATTATTCATCATCAGAAGATAGTTCTAGTATATCAGATGTCTGTACCTCTGTTGTGTTTGCTTTGCTATCAGAAATGTCTTTTGCTCTCCTCTTCACAAACTGCAAGGATGTCTGAACCTTTGTACTCTTCTTCAAGACGTTGACTGACTGTTGAGTATTCTCCTTATTATTCTTGCCAGTTGTAGTTGCTACTTGTTTCTTCTTACTCATTGTCTTCTTCTTCTTGCTTTTTGTCTTTGTTACCTTCTCATATTGCAATCCCAACTCAACATTCGTACTAGTAGATGTAGCCTTCCAAAATGTTGCCTTGTCTTCCAATGTTGATTTTGACTCTTTACTTGAACTGGGTGACATGAATGACTTATCCCAGTCAAGACTAGGATCCATAATAACCTTCATTGCCTTGACATCGCCAATACCCGGTATAGAGCGTAGCCTTAGATACTCAACAAATGTAGGACTACTCATCTGTTCATTGATATAATTCTTCAACTCGTCTCTTGTCTTAGTCGGTGGGTTTGTAGGATCAAACTCATCTCTGAAAGTTTCCAACTGATGAATTAATAACTTGACTGTATCATATCTATTCCTTGTACAAACTAGTGTAACTCCATCAAATTCATCATTAGCCAGCTGTAATCTCAATGACTTGATACGCTTTAATCGACGTTCCTTCTCATTCTTTGTTTTAGCCCCCGTTAGTAGACTTTTCGTTTTATCTTCATCGCCTTCCATCAAGAAGATTTTCTTGGATATACCACATGTCTGTAGCTTATACATTTGTGCTTCGAAGAATGATAATGGTTTGTACTTTTTACTCTGGGCAATCAAGCATGAGCATGCATCTGCGACATTCTTCCGTTCAATAACCATATCTAATACACGTTCATCTAATACCTTCTTCTTTGTACCATTTGATATTAATCGAGCAACGAATAGATAATCGGCACTGGCTAAGGTAGTAATCTCAGCACTGGGTATATCGCCACCACCAAAGTGTTCATTAATCTTCTTTTCAACAGTTTGTAGAAAGTTATTTGCACAACCAAACTCTCGATGGTCCATTAATAGTACTATGTGCCATGTTGCATTTGATGGTATATGGTGAGGTAGCTTCTTCTGTACCTTTTTAGTTGTATTTGATACCTTGTTATTGTTATCAGCATCGTCACCTTTACTTCCTGACTGTTGTTGTCTTTCAACAGTAGTAGAAGTGGTATTATCATTCTTCCCTACCGATTTGTTATTATTATTATGCTTCAACCTATAATAATCATAATAACTTTCAACTCTTTCCTTCTTCTTCCGTGAAGTAAACCCTCCACCTTGTTTATCCCAAATTGAATCATTTGATGATGCTGATGAATCATCTCGCTGTGTTTTTGAAATGATGGTATTGGATGATGGTATGTTGTTTATACTACTTTTTAATTGATCACTGCTTGTTATTAAATGATTATCATCTTGTGTTTGTGAAATGTTGATACTTCTTTTTAATTGACCACCGCTTGGTATAGAATCGTTTAATGATTCAATGGATGATGAACAGCAGTCAACTACGATGTCAATACTGCCATCCTCTCTATCAGCTACAATATCTACCTCCTCAACATCAGCCTTTTTAGTTTTTGTAGATAATCCGACTTTATCCCATATAGAATCATTTGATGATACCGAACTACCATCATTGCTATTAGCATTAGTAGATTGTACTGTTGATGTATTATGTTCATGAAGTGATAGCTGTTCTAATGATTTAGTAATGTAGCAACGGTCATTCTCGTCATCACCTTTATTATTAGTTGATGTATTATTGGTAGCCGCCGCCACTGCCGCCGATGATTTAGCAGTCTTAGGCTTTGCTCTACTGGCTAATGTTGATGAAGATAATCCCTTGTACCATATAGAATCATCAGATGATATAGAAGAGCTACTACTACTTGATGAAGAGCTATCATCGTCAAATTTTGGTGTAACAAGTGGGCGTTGTTTAGTGCTATCATTAGCGCCGACGACTACCGCCGCCGTGATTTGTTGTAGCTGGATAATATCTTCATCGTCACTACTACTGCTAGAATCGTCAATGGTAATTACTTCCATTTCTATAGGTACTACTGATATTTATATTGTTCAACACACCAACTCAAAATTAATAACAACAGACAACAACATAAACTCAAAATAAAACCCAAGAAAAATGGATACCGATCAACATACAAGTACAAAGGAGTTTATTAGCTCACTGATCATCTATCATTATATAGTATATATGATTCTATATTGGCATATTATAATGGCTAGATGGCATTATTAGAGTTTCCTTTCTATCAATTGGTGATGGACCATGACGATCATCGGCTGCCTATATGGGCATAAATATTAATATCGCCGAAAATGCCAATACGCGGGAAAGGATGTTCACTTAAGTTCGACAAGGCAAGTTCAACAAGCATTTAGACGCGAGAAGATGCAATAATACTACTCTCTATCAAATAGATTACGATATCTCCTCCATTATATGAAGTGGTGAGGAGGATAGTATAACAACTAGATTCATTATTCGTTGTGTTGACAAATAGAGGAGCCGGAAGAGTGGAGATATATCAACATCAACTGCCTATTGCAAACCTATCATAATATTTGCAATTGCAATTTAATTCATTAGTATTGCAATATACTACTCATTCTATCACCTCCTATTGGATATCGATCGAGTCGGAGTGTATACTATATCATTGGTGTATTACTACGGGCTACTATTGTACTGTGGTGTCGATGCATATCGAGATAGATTGATTTGCAATTATATTTGTGATCATTAGATTATTGTTCTTCGATTTTGCTTTGTGATACAGTATTGGTGGTAAGTATATGTTTTATGTCTATACATATTTACACATTTCTCATACTAACATATGTTATGCATACATATCATTCTTCTGCAAACATTATTATACAACAGGTTTTATCTTCTATTGTCATCGTCATCGTCTATCGTCGTTGTCGGTTGTCTGTCATTAGACACAGATTGATCTCTTAATATTGCTCGGCGTATACCAATCGATATAGTTTCTTTATATTCGTTGCTGTCAGCTGTTACTTTGGTATAAGTTGTATCCCTGAATGTGTAGAGTCTATTGAGAGTACAATACAACTTGCTACTATTAAGATTTCAAGATGTTGATCTCCTGCCGTTTACCCGATACGGAGGCATTCGATGATCTACAATTGGTTAGAGATTCCAAGAGGAAGGGCAAGAGACTTTTATGGACAATGGATAATGATTTTAAAGTAGATGTATATATGGCACCTCCTGGAATTGCAGTTCTTGATTGTGATAACTATTGGGATCTATCATCTATATTTTCAATGCAAAGTACAAACTCACAATCTCGTCGAAAGGTTCCATCTGTATTGGTAGAATATTGAAGATGGAAGGTAGAAAGAGGAGAAAGAGATTTAAAGATTTACCACCAGGTCCTGTAGAAGACATCATACTATGCATCCCTCAAGTGCCGGTGAAGAACGACGATGGAAAGTTGTGTGTAGTAATACACAAACTTTCCCAGAAACGAACAAGAGGCAGAACTTTAAAGGAGGCCTTTGCAGCTAGTGCTAGTATGGATGAGTTCGTTCGAGCATCGTTCTCTTCTAGTAGAATGGTAATCCCTGTTGTATAATAATGTTTGCAGAAGAATGATATGTATGCATAACATATGTTAGTATGAGAAATGTGTAAATATGTA
>Ga0214481_100357_pt1 | contig 24258 bp, 15 predicted proteins | sample M1_20Mar14CPVII9_4_FD_165057 | JGI IMG/M metagenome (GOLD analysis project Ga0214481, IMG submission 165057) | Marine eukaryotic communities from Monterey Bay, California, United States - M1_20Mar14CPVII9sort6BwellG10 | ecosystem: Environmental > Aquatic > Marine > Unclassified | place: USA...
AAAATCTGGCCCAATCTGAGGCAAGAGAACTGCCAACAAGTGGACACGAAAGTGTGATGGAGGGCCCTAGAATCCTGCTGATAGTGTTCATTGCCCTTTAATATACATATACAATGGCAAAACATCAATATCTAAGCAACAGAATGATAGTAACCACAGCTTGATGTCCAAACATTGTCCAACAGCCGGTTTGATTTCGAAAATCTGGCCCAATCTGAGGCAAGAGAACTGCCAACAAGTGGACACGAAAGTGTGATGGAGGGCCCTAGAATCCTGCTGATAGTCTTGATTGCCCTTTAATATACATATACAATGGCAAAACATCAATATGTAAGCAACAGAATGATAGTATAGCACCACTTGAAGTCCAAGCATGGCTTTTAATTTGGAATTTAGAGAAGAAACCTGCCAATATACGGCTATAAAAGTATTTTTGAGGGCCCTACAAATATATTGGGAGTACTCATCACCTTGTTACACACCCAGACAATGCCAAACAACCACTATTGTAGCACCTACATGATGACACATCACCATTTGAAGTTCAGAAGTTTCCTGAAAGTTGGCAGGAAATGAGGTATAATCACGATCTGAGGCTGTAAAAGTATGGTCAAGGGAGCTAGAATTATGCTGGGGGTGTTCATCAGCTTGGTATATACCCAGACAATGCCAAACAAGCACTATTGTAGCACCTATATGATTACATACCACGACTACATCTCCATTCATCTGATATGTATACGATTTTTGGTTTTTTTTGGTGTTTTCTTGTATATTCATGATGCATTTGTACAATATTGTTCAAGTTTGTCATTATAAATAGATAATTGACATACAGACGGTCATATTTGATTGTTGAGTCACCTTCTAGATCCTAATATTGAAGGTACTACAGTGAATTTATTGCTAAAAACACATGTGGTATGAAGTTTGGGGTGGCATCAAGTCTGTTCTTTCTTTTCATCGAAGCTGTCTCTCTACTTTAAAAAAGTGAATTTACATAAGTACTAAGTACAATATGGTAGTAATACCGGGGGTAATTATTATATACCCGATAGCAGCTGCATAGGGCCTGGCGACAGTGACAGGGGAAGTCAAGTAAGCGGCCTGGCTGCGGTGGAAGACATTGCAATTCAGAATGACACCACTTGCATATATATTTATCAGGTTACTACCTCAGAGTACAAATAATAATGTTGGTACATCATACAATTACAATGGAGGAGAAGATAAACTTCTAGTACAAGAATCATCACCAACATTTTCCAATGAGGAGTATAATACACTCATCGGTATTCACAATGAAAAGAATGAGATGATTTCACCCTTGAAACGATTATTTTCCTTCCCTATGACGGATAGTAATAGCGATGTCAATAATACAATATTTACTGATGTATTTGAATCCACACTGTTCATTAATGAAGAAGAACAATTTATTATTGATAAGAAGAAAACATACACAATTATATCAACTAATGAACTACTTCAACTAGTTGTTGATAAAGAGTCGCCATATACTCACATGCTGCATCTATATCGTCAACAAAGATTAGATGCTCGTGTTCCAGGCAGACGTTTACTTCATGGTTCTAGTGGATCAAATGTTGATGAGTATACACTTCGGAGTAAACCAAGAGTGATCTTCTTTGACTGCGATGATTGTTTATACTTTGATAACTGGGAAATTGCAAAGCATTTAACTGAAAAGATTGAAGAACATTGTCAAAGTGAATATAATCTTCCAAAGGGATATGCATATACATTGTATAAGCAGCATGGCACAGCACTGCGAGGATTGCTTGCAGAAGGACACTTAGAGAGAGATTCAGAATCGATTGACAAGTTCTTACAAACAGTACATGATATACCAATACACACTCTATTAAAACCGGATCCACAATTGCGAGATATATTAATGAAAATAAACCCATCAATACGCAAGTTTGTATTCACAGCAAGTGTTTCACATCATGCACAGCGGTGTTTAGAAGCTCTCGGTATAGCTGACGTATTTGATGGAATCATCGATGTAAAAGATTGCAAGTTGGAAACTAAACATTCGTTAAGTTCATTTCAAGCTGCAATGGCGAAAGCCGGTATTAAAGATCCAGAGGGATGCGTATTTTTAGATGATAGTTTGAAGAATATAGAAACGGCAAGATCAGTCGGATGGAGATCTGGCAAGTATAGATTGTTTGTGCATGATATGATATGTTTTGTACTTTTTTACTAATGAATTCTTATTGCCTCTCATTTCAGTTTTAGTTGGAAGAACAGGTCGTGATTGTGGCAAGGAAATCACCAGTGAACATGCTGAAGTGGAAATCGACCGAATACATCAATTGCCTGAAGTTTTCCCAGAACTATTTTAGGTACAAAGCGAGTACTATCATATGAAGCGAGTCATACAAGTTAAGAATTCATATTGGTAGTATCACTTCTTATCTATTCGATGACGTCGACCAAGCTCCATGGAATTTAAAGGCCGTGTATTGGATTTCACAAATACAGATACGAATCGTCTCTTGCCGGATACTGCTCTCTTGCTGTTCTTGCTTGTTGATGGTTTGTTAATTGAAAGCTCGTAGTGATCTTCAGCATGTTGTAGAATATGCTTTCGTGTTGCCGATGCATCTCTATATTTGAGTGTAAGAGAATTGGACTAGTGGTTGTGTTGGTCTTTTTCTTTTGCTTTGTTGGTTTGTTCTTGTGGATAGCCTTTCTACTGCTGCTACTACTAGGAACTGCTGTAGCAATTGCATCCTGTAAAATGTCTTCAATAACTGGTAGATTTAGTCAGAGATCAAATGGCGATGACTTGTCATTATTTCCATGTGGCATTGAACCTTGGTTTTGTAACTCGTTATACTTTTAGTAATGTGCCTTGTTTGCTTTGCTCGACCTGCCTCTATTTGTCTGCAATGTCTTGTCGTTCCGAAGAAGAGAGACAAGTAGTCATGCCATTATCTCTTTGCTGAGCATTGCCAAGCATGTTTAGTAGATAGATGCTCCTCTTCATCACGCAGTGTTTCTATATTGCTAATGAGACTTGAGACGGAGTCGATCCTAGCCTGTTCCTTTTCTTTCTCCTTCTTAGTTGCAGTAGATGTGCTACTTCATTCCGTTCTTGCTCTTCGTGGCAGTTTGACTTGATGCATGGTTTCATTTTCATCTCCACTTCCCGTTTCATTGATAAGTGTCATCTTCACCTCGGTTCTATCACTATAATCTTTAGACTTCTTCATTCTTCACCTTCTTCTTGACTCCACGAATCATCATCATCACTACCTTGCATGAAGTCGTAGGCAGAAGGAAGTGAATCTACGTCGCAACAACCTTCTTCTTCTTTCCTTGATGACGACGAGGTAGTTCTTTATGCTCGAGTTCCATACGTTGATTCTCTTCGCCCATTACACCTATCGACTATATCAATCTGATACGAGAGTAATGCTGCATTGAACTCCAATCTGAAAACATTTGCCAATGTAGTACTTCTTGAGATATCATTGACATTGCTTCCTCAAGCCATCTATGAGAAGTAGCAGTGATGTAGTATCTTTATTATTATTGGAAGAGTTGAAGAGGACTTTTTGTTTGCAGTCATCATTTGTTTGGTATAAACAATTGTAGTCATCTGTTCGGTGTAATGTGAACGAGAAAGCAAAACATACGCCGTAATTCCAAGGTAAATAATTGATACGGAAGGAAATATGGGTTGCCTGCATTCAAAAGAACAAGGCATCAATGATACTAGTTTATTCAAAGTAAACAGTCCAACGTCTGTGTATTCCGATCAGCAACAAAATAACAATGTAAATCACGTAAATGGTCGACTGGGTATTGCACCACGACAATTACCAAACTATAACAGCAGTGGTAAAATCCTTTCATTCGGCAGCAGTAGTAGCTCGTCTATTAATAATGATAATAACAACGATGAAGGAAAGGATACAAATCCTACTCCGCCAAGCCTGTCTGAGTATTATCCCTCGAAATATAGGTTGGTTGAACAATGTGCCATTGGAATACAAAACATTCAAGCATCAAGTATGTTCATCTCAGATGATTCAGTAACAACAGATTCATCCCCAGATATTGATTTGACTCCGGCAACAAACATATCAGATGATTCATCTATTACTTCTTGCTCTCCAGATGCCGAGAAAGCTGAGGCGGCCGCAAGTAAGCAGTCAGTGAATGATAACACCGAAGAAAGTGGTGTTGTGAACTGGCTGGAAGAGTCAAATACAACTTTATTCACTTCAACCTCTACCTGTGAGAAGAAGTCGTATGGTTCTCCCTATCATCCTTTATCCAAGGCAACTGAATCAAGTAATCTACCTTCTTCTCACTGTGTTGTAAACGATTATATCATTTTATCTGAGCTCGGTACGTCTTCCCTTGTCAGATTAGTATGCCGTTAAAGACTTCGTTAACTTACATCATTCAACTTTCTTCCCTAAATATGTAGGAGCTGGAGCTCACTCCGAAGTCAGACTTGCTAAACACAAGGCAACGAATGAGCTCTTTGCGGTAAAGATTATGAATAGAAAGTTAATTGAGCAGAATGCACTTGACATTCAAGGAGAAATATCAATCATGAAATCTTTACAACATCCCAATATCCTTCGCTTGTATGTGATTGATGACCCAAAAATGAACAAAGTATATTTGATAACTGAGTTTTGTCAGCAAGGTGACTTGGGGAACGTCACAAAAGCAAGTGATCGAAAGGAGTTGCAAAGTATAATCAAGACAAATATTTCCTGCGATGACGTGCTCAGACGCATCTCTTTTGAGATAATGAACGGTCTGCTCTTCCTTCATCAGAACAACATTGTCCACAATGACCTCAAGCCGTCAAATATTCTGATCTCACGAGATGGCACTGCTAAGCTCGCTGACTTTGGAGTTAGCCAAACCAAAAGAGTTCGTCTTGATGGATTTGCAGGTACACCTTTGTTTCAAGCGCCAGAAGTTGTTTCAGGTCATCCGCACGATGGTCGAGTCGCTGGAAAGTCCGAGTTTGTGTTGTTGTCTGGTTTGTGCTCATTTATCATATAAGTTCTTGTGTTCAATATGATATCTTGGTGATTTGAGTGTTTCATTTGGCCTTCATATCTTTATTTGAGTTACAAAGGTGTACTAACAGAAGTTAATATCACCTTTTCTCTTCTCTTCCAGATGCATACTCTCTTGGAGCAACTATATATTGCATCAAGTTCAAGAGTCCTCCATTTCGTGCTCCACAAGGGGGTGGAAACAAGAATATGAAACTTAGGATATTGCATGATCGAATTATCAATGCACCATTACAGTTCCCAGACGACGACGTGGATGATCAATTGAAAGATTTAATTTCAAGGTTGATGCGCAAAGATGAATTTAAGAGAATGCGCCTGAAAGATGCCTTGAAACACCCATGGATTCTAAACACCACCTCCCAATCCTAATTGATTAGGTCACCAGGCCTTTAATTCATATAGCATAATATAAACATACATCTTCATGGAATGATGTTTGTGCCATTGCCAACGTTCAAAGTAGCAACACAAGCCTCTCGTTCTCTCAACAGTACTCGATATGAGTTTAATGTATCATCAATATTAGTATAACACCCAACTAGATGTCTTTGACTCTCATCAAAGCTTACTCCTTCAGCTGCAGAGAATGACCTTCTTCCATGAACAATTCTCCTATTGTTAAAGACAAGCATATCACCAGGCTGAAGTTTGTGTTGCCAAGTAAAGTCTTGTGCATATTGAGATAGCTCATCATCATAAAAGTCATTTGTGTTACCATTCAAGAGTCGTTCAAAGTCGGCATATGCTTCATAATATCTATCTACTTGATCGGGAGGAAGGCATACAGGTCCCTCAAAGGGAGGTGACCAAAAGACTGCTGTGATTTCTCGATCAATATCACTATTATTTCCTCCAGCCAATACAATATGCGGTCTTCTGTATGTCATACACGCTCCATCTCGTTGCTTGACAAATGTTGCAGGACATTGCACCAAACACTCAAAGCTTTCAGGTCGCAACTCTCGTAATTGATATGCCGCCGCCATTACATCAATTAACGTACTCTCACCACCCACCACGCCACTTCCATTGGCAATACAATGTAATAATTGCATACCCGGTGGTGATTCATAATATGCCAAATCTTGATGTGGACATAATGCTGATGATGTGTATGCGACATTATTTGAATTACGTTCACCTACTCGAACATGGAAGATGTTACCATATAGTGAACCGTGTGATAGTTCTCCACCGGACATTGCTTTTGCAATCCTTGATACTGGTAAATCATCTTCTGACATGGATTCAATAGTTTGACATAATTGTGATACCGAAGAGGTAATACTGTTTTGTTGTTGTGAGTTTGTTATTGACATGGGAGTGTTGGAAACGATTGCAGCTCCATCTTGAAAGACAGAATGAAGTAATTGGAATAGTCCTTCTTGTATAACCTGACCATCGTCATTAATTATTGATTGATACTTTACATTTATTAGTCCATTATTCTCATCATGTAATGATTTCTTCTCATTCTTATTAACAGAATAGCATAGAGGTGGACCATGTTGACGAATGGCATTGATTGGTTGAACTTCTGTATTACGCTTGCGTTCAAGTCTTGACGTATCATTATACTGAAACCTCTGTAGCCATTCTACATCATATATTGAAACAGTTGTGTTAGAATTGTTGTCAATCCATTCAACTTTAAGATATGGCCGAGTAGTAGTATTCTGTTGCTTTTCATTGTCATCTGTTGTTGTTGATGATGATTGAGTAACTGCTTCTGCTTGTATCCAAGCCGGATACTCTCCATAAACAGCCAATGGATGACAACAATCTTTCATAGTTGGTCCTGGTACATTTACAACTTCATTATCACTATTATTTATTGTTAAGCCAAGGGTTGACTCTTCATCGATATTGCAATAAATGATGCTAGCCTCCTTAATCTTTAGATGTAAATTGGCAACATATTGTCCCGGAGTTGATGTTCGTTGTCCAGATGGTAATAATACATGTTTTGGATCATTCGACCATAACCATGATGCATGATATGTAGTTGGTTGATATAATGTTGATGTATTTTCATTGCAACTTCTTGTTGAGAATTGAATTGTTATATGTGCACCATTACGATCCAGCTTTACTATACGTATACCCTCCTCATTATTACTGCTATTATTATCCTCAGTATATTGTTGGTCATCCAGTATTGCACATTGAGATGAAAAGTAGGATGAACAATTGTTGTTTGTAACTGTAGGAGGTGGTGCATGAACGCATGAGATGTGTTTGTGACCTACACTACCCCTATGCAAACCGAATAAATCACCAAATAGTATTGATGACCGACGAATTACATTACAACGAAGACGGTACATTGTATACTAATTATACAAAATAGATATGGATGTAATAAGTAAGTAATAAGAAATGCACTCTTTATGTCATGTGCGCACATTAAAAACCGGGGCGGGTATCCTTTTTTCTTGGTATCCATAATTTTTGCGCATAATCTTGTTATTTGTTTGTGGTGGAGGTGTAAGGCATTGTGTTCAATAAATTGATGTTATTCACCGGGGCATCGTATTCTATTAGTTTGCCGAGAAGGAGGTAGAGTAATATTAGGCGGAGAGTGGCTTATCGATTAAAAGACAGGTACAAAATATCTCCTCAAAAACTATACTCAAACATTAACTTATTTGGTATAGGTATTATACTTTGATTGATTAAGTATGTCTGGGTTTGGTAATACAAGTGGGTTTGGCCAGCCATCAGGTGGTGGATTTGGCTTTGGCCAACAACAGCAACAATCCCAACAACAGCCGCCATTGGCATTTGGTCAACAAGCAGCTCAACAACAACAACAAACATCAGGATTTAATACCCAACAACAACAACCTACATCAGGATTTACTGGTTTTGGCAATACTGCTAATAACACCACTCCTCCCACTGCAAATAATAATATGGGTGGATTTGGTAATAATAGTTCTAGTTCAATGCCATTTGGCCAATCAGGAACATTTGGACAGCAGCAGCAGCAGCAGCAGACAACAACATTTGGTTCATCCCCTACAAACACAAATGTTGGATTTGGTTCTTCTCCCTCAGTTTCTGGAGGATTTGGTTCAAATAATACTAATACAAATAATGTAGGTTTTGGTGGTAGTAGTAGCTTTGGCAATCAAACATTCGGACAATCACAACAGCAGTCTCAGCCTCCTCAGCAGCAATCTGGATTTGGAAACACATCATTTGGTCAAGCACAGCAAAGTAATACACAGAGTTCAATGCCCTTTGGTCAATCACAACCATCCGGTTTTAGCCAAAGTAGTTCACAACCTTCATCATCATCTGGCTTTGGATTTGGTAATACAACAGCATCTCCACCATCCTCAGCTGCTCCACCAATAATGTTTGGTTCAAGTAATACCTTTAATAATACAAATTCCTCCACAAATATGGCAGGATTTGCACCAGCTACTTCTACAACACCACCCATTACTAATAATACCAGTGGAGGAGGTTTTGGTATGCCATCGCCTTCGACGAATAACACACCCTTCGGGGGAGGAAACAACGCTACCCCATCAAGCAGCTCAACTGGATTTACTAGTGGTTTTGGGATATCATCATCATCTACTAATCCACCTTCTTCAACGGGATTTAATGCTCAAGCATCGAGTGGATTTGGAGGATCATCAAGTACTACCAACCCATCAACAACTGGATTTGGTGCATCTAATCCGCCTTTTGGGGGAGGAAATAATAATAATGCTACCCCAACCTCAACTTTTGGATCATCCACATCAACGGGATTCACTGCTCAAACATCGAGTGGATTTGGACCATCAACAACAAACACATCAACCGGATTTACTGGTGGATTTGGAGGAGGAAATAACAATAATAATGCCTTTGGTACACCATCCAAGAGTTCCAACAATGAACAATTCAAATCAGCATCAACACCCTTTACTCAACGTATACCCCGTAAATCTAGTCAACATCAACAACAGCAAGGAGGAATGATGATGGATGCCAATGCAACACCATTTCAACCGTCTTCGAATGTAGGATCATCCCCTCATAAAGAATGGAAACGTGTAGAAACAAAAGACGAGACCAAAGTAGAAATGGTAGATGATGATAATAATGGCGGCGGCGGCGGCGATGAACAATTGGCAGCACTTCGTGCTAAGATACAAGAGAAGCGTAAGAAGTTGCAAAAGATGAAGAAGAATGAGGGGGGATCAACCACAGCGGCTCATAACATGCAGGCGGCGCCTCCAACAGTAACCAAGAAGAAGAAGGCAAATCATGGAGGAGAGAGTACAGTAGCTCTCAATAATGGTCCGACTACGAACGAGGAACTAGCTGCCAAGAATGCACTAAGGTTCGGTACCGCAAATAATAATAAGACGTTGAATAATCTACTCCCCACGGACCTGAAGACAAAGTCCAATAACGATGAAGGTACGAGTGCTTTTAGTACTCCTGTACAGAGTGGTGACGAAACAGAGGATGACGAAGATGGAGATGACATGGATGGTAATCGAGATTTGAGTAATGCCAAGTCTTTAGGTGAGTGAAACATATCATCATAATAATTCTTGTCTATTTGTTCAGTCTAATTTTCTAATCCATGGTCTTTTTATTGCCTTTATACAGTCGGAGTATGTCTGAGCATGTGTCCAGATGAGGAACTGCTACGGAGAGAAAGAGAGGGTGACATTCAATTATTAGAGGTGACCGATCCAGGAGGTCTACATCCCAAGGAATGGACACTGCGCGACACGGCTGTTAAACGATTCCGTCGATCGGCTGCTGACTTCAAGCTTGACATTCCTGAGCTTGTTCGTCCGCCAGAGGTATTGGAACGAGTTTGTGGTTATTTAGAAGAATGGGTAATGGAACGAGATAGACAGGGAATTGACAAACGATGGGCACAGCAGCCATCTGATATCCCCCCACCATTAGACGTGTACCAATTTGTTTGGGATAGAACACGAATGATTCGAAAGGATTTCATCCTACAGAATTATATTGGTACCGGCGGACGATGCGATGCCAGAGCAGTCAGATGTCACGAACGTATAGCAAGATGGCATGCCATGTGTGAACATCAATTAAGTCATGTACCGGACTTTGTTTCACATCAAAGTCAACAGAATATTGCCGAGCTAGGTCAGACTATGAAAAGTTTGAATAATTACTACGATGATTCTACCAACAGATCGCTAGTAGAAGTTGATACTTCCAACATACAAAGTGAAAGATTAGCAACAGTTGCCGAGGGTGGCAAATTTTCTGACAATAGTGTTCAGGGCTGTGCTTCTGATATTGTCATGGGGAAACACCCTGTCGACTTTGATGGCCGGCCACTTGCCAATGATGCAAAAGCCAAAGATATCTCTTCACGGATAATAGGAAGTAATGGCGTCAAATCAGCATCGCTCGGTACTGCAGAACCCGAAATGAGAGGTCTATACATACTCTTGACATTGAATAATGAAGGTGGAATGGAGGTACTCAAGTTCAGTGCAAGATTGTGTGTTCAGAGACCTGCCATATTCTATAGCAAGCCAGTTCAGCTCGCCTTGTCAATATTTCAAGCTCGTAAAGATCACAATTATGCCAAGTTTTTCAGTCTGTTGAGAGCACCCTCAACACCTTATTGTAAGTTGAAAAGTTTTCTTGTATTACTTGCACTTGATCACACCATCTACTAACCATTTGCATTATATTCTCAGTATTTTCATGCATCATGTTCAAGTATGTAGCAAATATGCGCAAAGATGCACTAACTATAATGTCGAAAACATATGGTGCTAAACACAAGACAACGGGAGAGCCATTCTTTGATTCTTATCCGCTTGAGAATCTAGTCCAGTTATTATGCTATGAGGATGTAGACGAAGCCAAGGCTGCCTGTCAACATTATGGATTAGTTGTAGAAGGAGACCAAGTGATGTGGAGACATGGCAAGTTTAAGGAACCGCGATGTCCCGAGAAGGGTCATATCATTAATCTGATTCCAAGGAAGATGATAAGGACAATAGAATCCAAACTACATGGAGCTACACGATTGTCAGTTTGCAGAGGTGGTGTGAGTGGAGAAGGCGCAACCTTGTCTGATGCAGATTGTGGTGGTACCCAAGGTGCATCTGTCGAAGTAGATCGAAAGAAGGCCCAAGAAGCTGCTGAGCAAATGCGTAAGGAGGCAATGAAACATCAACTCGAGGCAGATGCCAAGGCGAGAGAGCAGGCAGAACTAATCGAGAAAGAAAGACTTAAACAACAGAAACTAGAAGCTGAAAAAAGGTCTCGAGCCGAGGCTGCTAAACGGGCTGAGATGAAGAGGTTAGAAATGGAAAGACTCAAGCGTGAGCAGCTCTTGGCCGAGCAGAAGCGAAAAGAGGAAGAGGCTAAACGGTTGGCCGAGGCCAAGGAAGCTGCAATAAGAGCGGAACGCGAACGACAGGAACGAGAAGCTAGGGAGAGGGAGATTGCTCGTAAGAAGGCAGAAGAAGAGAAGAAGGAGATGGAACGACAACGATTACTAGCCAAACAGCGCGAGGAAGAGGCACGTAGGCTAGCACAGATCAAGGCCGAAGAAGAGCGTATCGAACGGGAGCGATTAGAACAAGAAGAAAGGCGTAGACTAGCTGAGCTTCAAAGAAAAGCTGAAGAAGAACGTATACGCAAAGCTCAAGAGGAAGAGGAACGTCGTGTTGAGTTGATGTGGCGTGAGAAGATTGAAAAGGCTAGGAAGATATTAGTTTGGCGTCTCTGGAGGAAACAAATGCAAAAACACAATACGCTTCAACAATCACAACGATGCTTGGATAGCTTGGACCCCACCACAACTCAATATCCTACCACACCCATCATGACGGAGGTCTCAATGGGCACCCTTATCAATCAAAGTGCCTTGACTCACAAGAAGATAGTTGATGATTTGGAGACCAAGATGTTTCGACTCGCAACAGCATCAAGATGTCCCGTCGATATTTCTTCCTTGGTTGCAGAGTGTCTCATCAATTCTTCAGCTCATCCGAGTAACATTGGTCTTCCTCCTTCTATGCAACCAAGTAAGAAAATCATTCTATTCAAGCTTGCAGTATTACTCCCAAAACGAGCAAACGGCATACACATTTATGATACATTGTGCATGTGGGTAAACTCACATCTTCGCCTTGGTCATGTCTTTTCACATACGTTTACTAAACTTGGACAACAGATTGAAGTTCGTTCTGTCGCAGTACTCGGAAACGAGGGCGATGATTGCAACGATTGTAACGCTGCGCTATTCTTGCTCCCAGTTGGTGATAACGTGTCTTCACACATTGAGTTCCCAGAGCATGCAGAGGAGTTGATTGCTTGTAATGTTTCTCGTATGGTGTTGATATTGAAGGATGAAGAGGAAGCAAGTAATGCGAGTAATCTTGACACTGACGCCATTCTTGATCACCTAGTTGGAAGAAGCTTACAACACGGCTCTAGTCAACAACGTCCTGGCGTGGTATCTCCCAAGATGTGTCATTTAGATCAAGCTTTTAAGAAGTGCTGTGAAACACTTGTTCATTCACATATCAACAGTTGCTCAGAAGCTGAGATGAACTCACACATTGACCCATCACTTGTGCGAATATCACTTTCAAATGTGGGTCTTCTTTGTCTTCAACGTTTACTCCAGAGTATAGATGCAAGTTGTAGTAAATCTCCAGTCTTTAGTTCATGCAAGCAAGCCCTCGTGCTACTGGCTGAGGAGTTATCAAAGGTCTGCAATGAACTTCATGAGCTCATGCACAACTGGCCACCTTCAAAATTTGACGAAGACGGTTTAAGAAGTGGTACGATACCGTTATATTTTGATGGACAACATGATCTTCCCTACGATTGGCATTCACCTTTACCAAATATCAAACAAAAGACATTTGGTATCTTCCAAGAGATCCTGGCAAGTGAATCCTTGATAGAGTTTGTGAATAGATCTGCTCACAAATTGTCAATATCACAGAGACAAGAGTTATTTACCTTGATTGACAATGATGAAATAGATCGCTGTCTTGTAATCATTGTATCCCTGATGCTTGATGGTAAACTGGCTATTGACACGAGGAGTGACGAGGCAATGTTATATCTTCCAATCAATTCATTATCAGATGTTATTGAACGTGTTTCTTCATATGAATCACCATCAACACCACAACCCATACTTGATACACATATCCCAAGCTACCTCTATCACCAAACAACATACACGGACGACGCCGAAGAAGAAAAAGAAAATGATACTGAAAATATCACTGAAACACCACTGCTAAGTATTGAAGGAGAAGCTACTCCTGCAGCCGCTGCAACTAAGCGCAAGCCACAGGAAATGATGGAACAAGAAACACTTGAAAATGAAAGAGTGAAAAGAATTCGATCAAATGAGACCGAGGAGGAACGAAGATCTCGAGCGTACACATCTTTCTTGGAGTCGTTGCTCTAAAATAGACATGTGTGATTACTTATTATTGAAAGCAGCTAGTAGAGTAGATGATAGTCAAGAAGAGCAGCTAAGGGGTCACAATAAGGTGTACATCTTGGTATCTTTTTGGGTATCCTTGATAGTATACTAGTCGGTCATAGATAGATGTTGTAGTGATAATTATTATCATACCTACATTCGGCTAGTACATTATAATACAATTAAAAGGTAGTGCATTCAACCTCTTTTGTGTTCGGTAACGGTGGCCTGCAATCCGAGGCTGATTTCTATCCCTCATTAAATTTTCTACTGTCTTTTGCAAGCAGCCCTTACTATCATAAGCAGTAAGTATCAGCTCCTTCCCATACAATGAACAGCTCACTTCCTCCACCACCTAAAATGTCAGGTTTAAGAACACCGAGTGGCGGATCATCATCACAAATAGCATCAAAATATCAATCTGGAGGCAGTACTAAATCTCCAAAAAAGATTACAGTAACTCCAACAAAGAAAGGAGGTACTACTACTAATATATTATCTACATCATATGAAACATATGCACCTCGTACTACTGAGCAGCGTGCTAGATTGGCAAGAATTGCAAGTTTGACAGCTGGACCATCTGCAGCTTATGCAGGGGAAGAGAAAATTAATGATAATGAAGATGAGAGTACAGTTGTTACTTTAGCAGAGGCAATGTGTCCTCCAATATCATCTAGTATGAGTAATAATTTGGATAAGAAGTTATCACCAGTTGATGAATCTATCCATACAACACTGCAACAAACTTTAAACAAAACACAAAACTTATCAACATTAATAAAACACACTGCCAAACTCCGATTGGCATTGCATGCATCATTAAACATTGCCAATGATGTCTCAGCACGACATGCGGACCTACTTCGTCATTCAGGAGAATTAAGCGCAGCCGCTGAACGATTACAACACGAGGAACAGGTACTGACCAAACGTGCAACTGAAATAGGTTTACCATTACAACATTATGATGCTGTCGATTCCATTGGTATATTAGTGGGTATATTATTCAAGGATGGCGGGAGAGTTATGGTACGGGGTATTCCAAAGATTAATGTTAATGATAATATGGATGAATTTGTTACTATATTGAGTAAAATTGATGATGCTGTTGAGTAAGTCGTTCAAAGTTTTTGTGCATATCTAATGTGTTCGTTTGCATGAGATGTGTTCATATCTAACCACCCCTCTTAACCTTTTACTGACATTAAAATAGATTCTTTGGTGACTCTGGAGGTGCAGAAGTATTTGGTAGACCGGGTAGTAGTGCAACAGGTGTTGGCGGAAGAGGTCGTAGACCAAGTGGAGGTGGCGATAATCGAAGGAAAGAAAAACTAGCAAAAGAACAGGCATTTGATGTGCATGCCTCAGGATCTGCAGAGTATTACCGTCGGGCATGCGCATTACAAGATGCCGCGTTGGAATTATTGCGTGTTGGTGTTGCTGATCGTATAACACAAACATCGAATCAGATTCAAGATGCTTTACATATACCAAAAGTGTCCATTGCCGCGGACAAGCTGGAAGCTTCATTGGTATACACACGATATCACGGTATATCCAAACGCTCTAATGCCTTAATATCAATTGCAAGAAAGCGATTAGATGCATTGGGTAATGGTAGTGTGGCGGCAACAAGTTATGAAGATCTGCTAACGCTTTGTCGCAATACATATTGTCTTTCACGTGAGACATTACTTACTACGACCGTTCGAACGCATATGGATATACTAAAAGAACGGCATGGTTTAGTTGGTATGACTAGATTGGCATCTGTCTTTCTTATTCGATTGTGTACTGTTGAAACTGCTTTGTATTTGGATTTCTTTGGCGATGCCAAGAAGAAAGCGAAAGGGGAAGAGGAGGATAAGGATGACGAAGAAAAGGAAAGTAGCAGTGTTGAGGGCAATGATATGGATGATAAGGGAACTAGCTCCACTCAGCTCAAACGAATGGGATCATCGACTACTCATCCCGCCGCGGCCGCTTTGGCATCCCAGGTCTTATCGGAAGATGCAACTTATCGCGATGCCGAGTTTCAGAGCATGCTTTCTGCTTTATGTTCATCATTACATCGTACTATTCGAAGAGGATTAGTTTCCGTCCTCGACCTCGATGTTTTATGTCAGGTTGTTAGTGTATTACGAGAAGAACGAAGTGCTGCCAACTCTTCCCCAACGACATTGGCTGCTGCTCGAGCAGTATCAGCGGTCATTCAAGATGCACAAGAACGTCTCATCTTTTGTGCCAACAACGCTTTACATAAAGAAGTTGCAAGGTTCAAGCCCACACCAAACGATCTCAACTATCCGGGTAAATTGCTTGGCGAAAAGCCAAAGACTACAATCATTATTAATGATGATGACGAAGAGGCAAATGCAGACTCAGAAGGTGTTAAGAAGGAGAACGAAGTAGCAGAGGATAAGAAGGAAGATCAGACACCAGTTGATGATGCTGTTGCTGCTCAACTACGTGTCTACGAATCATGGTTCCCTCCAATGAGAAGTGTGCTTAGGATCTTGTCAAAGATCTTCCGTGTTGTAGAACCTCGCGTCTTCGAAGACATTGCATTACAGTCTGTTCAATCTTGTACTAAAAGTCTTAAGGATGGGAGTATCTTTATCCTAAGAAACAGTGGTCAGATTCATGCAGATTTGTTCCTTGTCAAGCATTTGTTGGTAAGTTATCTGCTTCTTTATCATCAATGCCTTCATTTATTTTCATTTGTACATATATATCTAACAATTATCAACATATGTCTTGATGTGTAAACATAGATTCTCCGAGAGCAACTCTCGCCATTTGATATTCAACTGCGGTCCGTGGAAAGACAGCTCGATTTCAGTGAAGCTGGTAAAGCTGTCACTCGCTTCCTGGCAAATCGAAATCGACGTCTATTTAGTATGAGTACAGAAAATGCACTCGTCACACTCCTTCGAGAGGGTGTGTCTGTACAAGAGTCTTCAGTTGATTCCAAGAGAGACTTGGAAGATTGCCTTCGATCGGCATGTAATGATTTCATTGAACACACTTCTGCATCGCTTCTAGGTCCAATTGCAGGGCTTGTAGATCAATGCAAATCGGCCGAATCAACATCAACTGACTTATTGATAAAGGCCCCTTTCATGAATGGTGCCCTTGTGAAGGGTGTATTTTCAAAGGCTAATGAAAGTCTCGATGGACAACTTGAAGATGTTTCAAAACAAATGAGTCTATACCTTGAGAATACAGCAACTCAAGGTATTTTGATGAAGCCAGTTGTGAGGAAGATTAATCGTTCACTTGAGGAAGCTAAACGCTTTATTGGTGAGACAACTGACGGCGAGAATGATTGGGATGCCGAACTAAGGGCTGAGATTGTTAAGTCGCTTGAGGAATTCGAGAGTAAGGTGAAGATTGTAGCAAAGAAGTAGATAATTGTAGGAATAAGATAGCCTATTCAACTTTATATAGTCAGTTTACCAAGGCCCGTGATACATAGGATGGTTACCCGGATCAAATCTGTTGATATTTTGCTGTCCAACATCACCCTCCAGATTCCTCAACAACTCCCTCCTACGCTTTATGATGACTGCTGCTTCCTTGCCATCAGCAATTGTAAATATCCTATAGTTTGTCCTCCAAAAGATACAAATCACGGTCGTCGATACAATTGCATATTGAAATAAGTTGACAAGAGCTACAAAGCTCCAAGCAGGCTGTAGAAAGTCTAGTACCTGTGTTGAGGCAAATAGCTCTAGAACGTTTCTTCGAATAGTCCTTGAGACCATGGGAATATAACTTGCTGACAACAGTGCCGAAGTGACGATGAAGTAGAAGTAAAGTCGACAATAAAACATGGACATAGGACCCAGCCAAAGTCTATCAACGATATTTGCAAATCTCGGACTGAAGAATATATGTAGCATGAGTGTTTGTTGTAGCTGCCAGAACGCTAAAGCAACTCCATTTAAACCAGTAGTTGGCCACTTCAGCACTCCAATTGATGTAGTCAATATGTTTCTATGTGTGGTACATTCATCCGCAGGACAGATTCCTTCACACGCAGCGATGAAGAGAGAGACCAATAAAAAGTGTGCAAACGTAGACGCAGCCCTAATCAATGAAGTGGGATCTGATAAAGAAGATACAAGCACTTCCCACTTATTCCTTGGAAGCCTGACTGTACGGACATATCGACAGCCACAAGTTTGACATGATGCAACAGGGGAACAGAATCTTCCTAGATGATCAATGACAATAACACTGTCTTCTTCTGCTCGTCCATGACGTATTGGAATTGTATTGTCATAAGATATCCAAACCCTTGGTGCTATGGTATCTATATTGGATTCATGTGCTGATGTGGTGTGATCATGTGTCTTTCTTCTCGAGGAGTTGACTAATATTGACCAAACTCTGTTGAGATGTATCTTGAGCTTCTCGAAAGGCTCGTATTTGGGTATTAATTTGAGTTTCTCTTCAAGGCACCGCCGATGGACAAGCTCTGGACAATTACAAGGCGTCATCCATGTATTTCCAACACCGATTTGTTTTTGAAAATTGCGCAAGAAAGGAGACCGACCACGCTGGTTACTTGTTGACTCTTCTTCAGTTCCAGTAGGACTGCAATTAGAATCCTCAAACTCTACCATTAGATCAATTCGATCACATATTGAACAACGCAAACATCCTACTAACCGCTGACGCAAGAAGCATGCCAATTTCCATGCACTCATGTTCGTCGCTGTATCTCGTAAGCTGTTGATTTCATCAAGCATTGATATATTGCTCGTACTCTGTAAATGTTGTGGTGATATCGCATTATTATCATCTGTGTTTATGGAGGAGTCATCCGTATCACTCAATCGACGGGATAGAAGTGGTCCAATTACTCCGCCATCTCTTCTCCGTCTTCTCCTTGATGCAGCCTGCTCTCCCGATGTGGCTAATGGTTTAAACCCCACGACAAAATACAAGTACTCAGCTATCTCTGGCAATACTGAAGTCTTCAGTATACGCATGATAGCTGGAACTGGATATTGAGAATGATGTGTAGCAGTTGGATATAAAAGTCCTCTGTGTTGTGGTTGTTGTACCGTCTCTTCTTCTGATGTATCATAATACCCTAACATAGACAGTTCAATAGCATCCCACAAATCTACATACAATCTTTTCAAAGATGGAACAAGAGCAGTAACATTGAATTGAGTAGTCAGTGCATCAGCGGACTCATCACAGCATGAGTCCTTTTTCTCATCAATATCATGACAACATCCCACAAAAGTATCTTCCCATCCTTCTTTATAACATTCATCATACTTGTTAAATAATGCAAGACGTTCTTTGTTCTGCTTTAGCAATGAAGAGCCTGTGTTCAACTTTATCAATCTCTTTCTAGCTCTTCGTATATTCCGCACACGTTCTTTCATTTGTACTTGACTTCTATGTCCATAATGCAGTTGGAAGGTACGTTGCCATCTTCGTGCAGTCCATCTATATGTAAGTTTTCATATTGTAGGAACAATACAAAAGAACAAAAATTTAGCATAAGATGTGCACATAAAGCATGAGACATATAAAACTCACCGCCGATGGAGTGATGTACTCGTTGCAGATAAATGAGCACAATCTGATGGTGACAGATATGATTCAATTAAACCAAGAATCTCTGTCGGTATGTTTTCGTATTCTACTGCCATTGTTTTAATCTTAGGTATGATGCAACTATTTTGCAACACCAACAATCAAATGACGTAGGAGTTGTTGTGCTCCGACGAGAGAACAACTTGCGTATACCAAGCGCCGCCGTTAAGAATAAATACACCACAATCAAATGTCAGTCTATCAATCAAGGAGGACGCTATAGATTTGTTTGTACCAAATAGCAACAACTAACACCATATTGCTTTTCAAAGCAAGATAAGGTTAGTCCTTAGTAAGAAAATAATACCTCCAGTATCAGCCTTAGCTCAAGCAAAGTAGAACAGCTAATTAATGCAAAACAAACTACAAACTGCCCTAAATAAATGAATTACAAACCCTCACTTCCACTGCCGCTAATCAAATACATACTGTCTGAAATACCCATAAAGATGTCCAGTATCGAAATTCATCCAATAGGATCGACTTCTTTGCTGTCTTCAAATAGAATCAACAATGTTGCAATACCAAGAAAATGCGGGGTTGCAACTACATTTTGTATATTATTGGTACTATTACTACAAATTAGTACCAGTTCAGTAGTATCAGGTATACAGCATATCCCACCAGTTCATATGCATGATGTTCTAACATCTGATTTATCATTACTCAATAATAATAGAGTACTTCCAGAAGATGAACTGAATACAGAAAATTTTGTAGATGAAACGATACCAAAATCAGTAGAGGAGAAAGTAGAGTCATGGGAAGACGACGATGATGATACTATATCAGCTGTTGATAGTATTTCTGAAGTTGGTCAGAGTGTTATCTCACAACCAGCTAATACTGCTATACCCGAAGGAGAGCAGACTGCACTAGTTGAAAAAGATAGTGTAGAAAACACTATGTCAAATCCTGTCGATGAAGATAATGCTGTGAAACAGGAGCAATGGCCAGATGATGACGATGATGATACCAATGTATCAGTCAATAACGATTCCGTTATATTAAATTCTGTCAATAATACTTCTCTTGTAGAAAGTACTTATGTTGCAGAGAGTAATATATCAGCTGTTATCCCAGATGAAGAGAGTGATGAAAAGCCAACAATTAGGGATAAGATTAAACAAAAAATGGGTTGGAATGATGACGATGATGATACAATACACGAAGAACTCACTGTAGATGGTATTACTACCTCTGAAAAGAGTGTAGAGGGCGAGGAAAGTAATATCTCAGGAGTTGGAAATGAGGACTTGGAAGTCTCTGACGGAGAAGATAAAAAAGAGGGTACAGTATCAGAATGGCCAGAAGACGATGACGATGACAACGACAATGTATCTGCCAATAATGCTGATTCTATAGTAGATGAACAAGAAGATATTTCACTTGCTACTGCAGCTGCCGATGGCGAGGAAAAGAAATCGTCTTTTTTGTCTACATTTAAGGAAGTAGCCGGTTGGGATAATGGTGACGAGAAGGAGGGTACCGAAGAAGAGAACAGTACATCAGAAGTGGCAGAGAGAGACAGTTCATTAATCGATGGAATAGGAGAGAAAGATGAAGTAGTCACCAAAGATGAGACGGAAGAAAAGAAAGAAGTGCCATCTGAATGGCCAGAGGATGATGACGATGATTATGTTGCTTTAGATGCAGAGTTGACGAATGTGCTCGAAAGTGATAACAATCCACAGAATACACCCGAAGAAGAGAATGAAATTCAACAAGGTTCATCTATTACTAATGTTAAGGAAAAAGAAGGAGATGTTGATGAATTGGGCGATATATTTGATACTTCACCTGAAGCAACTGCATATCATCGTAATCAATCTAGTCAAGGTGATGGTTCAGTTGCCGCAGATGAAGAAGTTAAAGAAGAAGTAGTTGGAGAAGTCGCGGAATTACCCAATGAGAATGTTCAACAAGAGGTAGTAGAAGAAGATGTACAAGAAAATACAAATGGTGTAGCAAATCAGAGTGAGACACCTGGAAATGTAGATAATGGCGAGAACGCCACCCCTCCCACTGAAGACACTGCAACAGAATCAGTCGACCCAAATGAGGTAATGATTCCAAATCAACAAGAGGAACAACAACAACAGCCACCCATTCAGACTTGGGATGACGATGACGACGATGATGATTCCTTCCTGGACATGGTACAATCCACTTTCAATGTGTTACTGCTAGCTGTACTTTTGACATCACTGTTGGTACTGAGAAAACGTGTCATGGATCGTGTACATACGGATGGATTATCTGTACCAGAAGCGATAAAAGATGAACTAATTGACGTAGTGATAAGATTTGCATCTTGGAGTGCATCTGTCTTGACAGGTACGCAGAATGATAGTAATAATAGTACCGAAGACGATACCAACGAAAGACAGAATTCAAGAGGTAATGAAACTATTCCTTTAGCTGCCGACGAAGAATGGGGTTGGGAAGACGAAGAGAACCAATTTGGGACAGAACTCTCAGGTATAGGAAGGGGAAACGAAGAAAAGGAGGATGATGACCTTGCGATGGCAATTGCCATGAGTTTATCAGAATCCCAAAAAGAAAAGAAAGCAACTATATCCTCATCACCTTTATCATCCAAGAGCAACTATAACCAACAACCACAGAGACAATCAAGCCCTTCATCATTTCCAAATAAACGAACATCACCACAACTGACAAGTACACCACCACCACCAACACCACCTTCTTCTTCAGGCGGCGGTGACAGTATAGAAGATTTACTAGGTCAAATGGGAGGGAGTAATAAGATTACTAGCTTTGGCCAAAAGCCTAAGACAAAGCCAAAGCCAGCAAAGAAACAACAGGAAAACAACGACGATGATCTCTTTGCCAGCATGGGACTATCATCTATACCCAAACCGACGAGACCTTCTGCTCCAACATCTAGTGGATGGAAAGCTAAGCAGACCATACAACAGAGTGCTCCAAAGAGTGCTCCGACTCCGTCTCTTGTTGCCGATTCCTTTGGCGATGATGGTGGAGATGATTGGGGTGATGACGGAGACCTCGACGATTTGCTTGACGATTGAGAAGATAAAGTAAACCATTATTATGTTCACTTATTTATGGCAAGCATGATCTTCTGAACGAATGACCATACATAGCTTTTCTAGTGAGTGGATGAGCATAATATGATTATTATAAGAGACCAACTCCTATTAGATTGTATTGGCCCCGTGACATGGTACTCTTGCCCGGGGACATATCAATTATCAAGGGCTTTTAGATTGTTTGTAGTTTGTGATCCAATGGTACCTATCAAGTGCATGCTGGCTGGAAGAGAGGAGGCAAGGCCCCAATTAGTTTATACGATCTCTTATTGTGGAGGTAAAGGGCTGGTATGCTATTGATTTTGGCAAAGAGGCAAACGTCCAACATACTTAGATTATAATTTCAATTTGATATTTGATTCAGTTTCAGGTACATATCAATTTTCACCAGGGTAAATAATGGTTGCAATTACGGGTAGGAGAAGAAGGTCAACAACACCGCTACATTCATTACAGAACATGTTATTGGGCGGTATGTTCTTGTTTTCTGTAGGTATCATTATCATGTATTCACATCTTATGAAGATTGAACCGAGCTATACCATGCAACAGCAATATGATGATGTAGGGAATATGTTTGGACGTGGTTCACTCAATAATAACAATAACGGTAATAAGAAGAAGCGACTACCACCAGATCAAGATCCTCGATTGCAAAAGAATAATAATCATCATAATCCTGGTAGGGCCTGGGGCTCAGAGAAGGGTCAAATCAAATGTGATAAAGATGTTTATCGGTTGATATCATACTGGAAAGTACTTTGTTTGTATTGTTGTTTTATACGTGAATTGGTTGTACGATATGAAGCATCGCTAGTACTAACATGCGTTACTACTTTATCTCTCTTCAACTTTCTGCAGGAACGACCCGAGGAGTGATGCGGATAGGGCATTTGTATCTCCCTTCTTGGAAAAGCCATCTTCATTTATTAAAAGACCACAAAAGACGAGTAGATATTTATCATTTGAGCCTGATCTGGGTGGATGGAACAATATAAGGATGGAATTTGAAATAATGGTAGTTCTAGCAGCTGCAACAGGTAGAACTTTAGTACTGCCACCTAACAATCCATTATATCTCCTCAACAAAGAGAAGGAGAATAAACACCGAGGTATACAAACCTTCTTTCAAAAGTTTGATGATGTTGTTAATACAATCTCTACAGAAGAATTCTTCCAAAAGGAGATTATAGGGAAGAAAAATATGCCAACTGATGAAAAGAACAGAACAAGATTAATGTCATCACTAAAGCAATGTTTTTGGATGGCTAAACATGATCATAGCTGTGTATATCTATATCAATACTTATCACAAGTCGCAGACATGGTCCCCCAATGGCATGGAGAACATCACTGTTTGATTATGGATGATATAAATTGGTATAAGAGTGCAAATAGTGTAGATATAGATTCATACGGTGATCTTACACAAGAGCAACAGATTAAAAAGTTTTGTGCAAAACGAGATCCAATCTTCTACAATACAGAATTACATGATGTTACTCATCTACATTTCCATTCACATCACAAAGACACTAGACTATTGGTACATTATTATGCATTCATATACTTTACAAATCCAAAGATTGGAAACTATTATAAGAGATTAGTTAGGGACCGTGTTCGATACTCAGGAAAGTCCGCGTTAGTATTATTTAATCATGATTCAAGTGTTCAATATGAGGTGGCGGTTTGTTGCGGCTTCTTTTGGCCTCTCGTTGTCTTTAGGTGATTGCCTTGCAAACCACATACACTAACATTTGTTGCAATCACTTCTTTTTCATCTTCATAAACTATGAAACGCGCATCTTCCAGATGAGATTCAGTGTGCAGCTGGGAAGATTGTCAAATCTCTCATTGAAGAGAGTATGGGTAGATATTTCAACGGTGCTGGTGCCGAGGCTGGTTATTTCTCAATGCACATTAGACGAGGTGATTTCCAATGGCCAAAGATGAGAATATCAGCAGAAGAATGGCATCAGAACACTAAAGGATGGCTTGAGCC
>Ga0214481_100358_pt1 | contig 24238 bp, 19 predicted proteins | sample M1_20Mar14CPVII9_4_FD_165057 | JGI IMG/M metagenome (GOLD analysis project Ga0214481, IMG submission 165057) | Marine eukaryotic communities from Monterey Bay, California, United States - M1_20Mar14CPVII9sort6BwellG10 | ecosystem: Environmental > Aquatic > Marine > Unclassified | place: USA...
ATGAGCATGTTGTTACCAAGGAGTGTTATTTGCCTAAAGTTGGTTTAGCGAGCAAACGGTATCTTCGAGAAAGATCTTTGCTTGACATTGTTAGCAGTATATAGTAGTTGCCCATGTTAGTAGCTCCTATTAGCATTTAGAATCGAATCATTACCTATATAAATGATGAATATCACACCTCGCAACAGTCCTAAAGTGAAACCAACACGTCGTGCTAAGCGTCGACAGGATGGTGAAGAAAAGAAGACACATAAATCTACACGCAAAAGACAACGCCGGCATGGTGGATCAGATGAAACAATTTATGGACAAGATTTCGGTATACTTCCAAGCGATGATTCCAAGGTTTTGGCAAGTGCTGTACCTGATAGGTGAGTTATTTTGGTTTAATTTATGTTGTGTATTGAGATGTTTTATATCGTTTTATTGTTGCACATCATAGAGAAAGAGTGTGATTCAATTGATTGAATGATGCACCGTGTCATATTATATGTATGATATGGTAACCATTATCATACACACAAAGCGCTCATAATCCTATATTACACCATCATTGTATTGCAATGTATCATGCATATCATAAACTCACATATCCTCTACTCTATCCCATACACATAAAATTTACACAGGGTACCACTAGGCTTCATCTGTGGTTATCCCGTCGGTATAGGCGGAGAACTCTATGGTGGAAGTATGTTCCTACCCTCCGCTGCAACCGACACCCTCCAAGGTCAAGCAATTAACAAAGTTAATGAAGTATGGGGTGAAGATAAGCATCGCGGTTGGGACAATTACAAGAGTTTGGGCATGACAGTCTGTAAGAAGAAGTTCCGTCCATTTAACTTTACTCTCAAGCGTAAGAATCCCATGGGTGGTATTGATATTAAGGTCGTGCGTATGTATGGTTGTGCATGTCATTCAAATCTACGCAAGGAGGTGATTGCGCAACATGGAGAAAGGAATGGTTGGGAACCATTCGGACAATGGAGTTTGGGCAAGGCGAAGGCAGCGGCACGACGAGAAGTTATGAAATTGAATGCTCAATTGGGTAATTCATCTGAACAGGCTGATAATGCTTCTTCTAGTTCTGGCTACTCTTCATCATCATCGTCAGAGGAAGAAGAACAACCACCATCAATCTGTACATTGACTGATGATTCGAAGAAACAACAGCCGCGCAATTTGAATGGGAAGTTCGATGATATGGAGGATGAGTCAACTAAGTAGATTTGGGGTAATGCAACTTACTCCATGTCCACTGCAAGGGAAAGATAAAGTGATAACAGGGAAAAGAGAAATGTAGACAAAACCATCTGGTATGTTTACAACATAAACCCGTAAACACATTAGAAGGTATTGAAAATTACGACTCTCTAAGGAATAAATCTCTACATGAGGCCGGCTGCTGCCGACGTTATGTAGTATGGTAGAAACCTACTCTATTATATCTTGTAGCATGCTTTGACCTTGCAAATTTACATATCGGTATCCTGTAGGGATGTAGGCCGACTTTCCTAAGGAGCATTATCATGTTTGTGCAAGCCAAAGACGTGAGGTTTTGGCTGCAGTTGAGAATCGTGAGAATTGGGAGACTCCAATGTTCAATAGGGTTTATATCGAGTCAGGTGTCGAGGCTGGAAAGTAATATGTTTGTGTATGGTATTGAGTTGAGGATACCTATGACATGATGTCTAGTGCGTCTATCTTGACTATTGATGCATATCTGACTACTAATTAGAATAAAGAAGTTTATGTGTTCAGTACGATCAAAGTCTCTATATAGTGTTGTGCGTTATACTCTCCCTACTAGGATTAAAATTATTACACACGGGGAAAGGGGAAGGAGAGAGAAATAAGTAGCTCCTCAATTAGGTATAGACTTTGCATGCAAGAAGCCACCTTCACAAGTGTTTAGATTCTCTTCCATGTGTCTTGTCTTTGCTAAGCAGGTTGCTCGTTTGTTTAATTCTAGCGACCAGTCTAGATAACTTGACTTTTGATCCAACCAAGTGCTCAGTGATACTGCTGTCCCATTCTTAATCTCTACTGATATTTTATCGTCTCCTTTGGAAATATGGTGATTGGCCATGTTTGGGCAATACTTTTCAGACAGTAGACTTTGAATGTTATTTGCACTCTTGAAGTCCATGAATATCATATTTGGTGCATACTCTTCTATTGCATTGTATGTTTCGCATGTCAATAGCTCATTCGTACCCATTTGCATTTCTTCCGGTCGAGCCTTCAATATCTTAACGAGCGACTCTTCATTGATACTGCATTTATCCGTTTCAACTTGAGACATCTCACCATGACCGCCATTTTTGCACCATTGACTTAAGACATGAAATGCTGCTGATTGGAATCTACTATTTTCTTCACGATGGCTATATATGATCAATGTTCTTAGAGATGTACTTCGTACTAGTCTCGTCAGCTTCACCGGCGCCCAAAAGTGTGATGCAAAAACTTTAGGAGCATTCCATGAATTTGATAATACTGATTCGATACCAGAAGGCGTATCATCTCCTATTTGTTTCTGTATGTTTTTGAATTTGTACTCACCATCATAACAACCATCGGCAAAATGTTTAAATGACGACCCAGCAGCTTTGGCGGGCATGATAACTATTACATTATCAGTTGAGTTGATTAATTGTCGCATATCGTCTGATGATTTACATTGCCAATCTATATGTGCTATGCTACTAGTAGTAGGTTGTTCATATGTTGATGATGTCAAAGATTGCTCAACTACTAGCTCACTCATGTTATAATCTGATGAACTTCTTTTCAATGTCGAGGGGTTGTATATGTGTATAGTAATGAACATTATTATCGCTCCTACTATCATTGGTGGCATCTGTGCTCTGATCGAAGTCATTTTATTGAATATCATCACACAGTCGATGCTAATTGCAGTAATTGCCAGCCCTATGTATCTATACTCCCTGCTACTAACCTAACACTAAGTTAGATGAATGCAAAGGATGTATAATATTGATGTGCATAAAACTCGGACACTCTAAACTTATATTATTAATGCACAATATTGATGCGCACCTCCTCCGATACTCTATACTATTGTAAAATACTCTACTCCTTATTAGCGACACCCCTAATGTATTCCAGCCAAACAAAGAGCACCTCGCCGCCAGCCAATATGCTCTTTTTCCCAATCACTTTCTCCGAGTGAATAAATCGCCAAAAATGATCTGCAACTCTTTCATACCCAAAAAAATTATTCGCCACATAATATAGTTTTTTGCTATTGCTATATGAACTACTTATTGTGCCACGAGAGTCACTGAGTTGTCGAGTTTGCGGACTGTGAATTGTATTTACAATTACTCACCAGCAAAGCTCAAAACTTTGCTCATAACATACACTCACCTACACTCATTCATCTCAAACACCGCAGAGAGATAAGAGATATCATATACCGTAGCAATGGCTTCTTCAAACGACAAGTTAACTCCATATGATCGATTACTATGTCGGCTTTATACAACTAATCTATTCAATGAGAAAAATGATGGCTTAAACATTATGAACAGATTGCATCAAGCAATCGGCAGTCCAATGGACACAAAGACAAATGATATATCAATAATACATATTGCGGGCTCCAATGGTAAAGGATCAACAGCACTAAAAGTTGCGCATTCATTAAAATTAGCAAATTACAAAGTTGGATTGTTCACTTCACCACATGTATCATCATTCCGAGAACGTATTAAGATTAATGAAGTGCCGATATCTGAAGAGCTGATTGAACATGGCTTGACAGAAATATTTGGCATATGTGATACTCAAAATATACCAGCTACCTTCTTTGAGGTTGTTACAGCCCTTGCCTTTATGATATTTGCAAAAGAAAAGGTTGATTTTGTAGTGTTGGAAACTGGTTTGGGTGGTAGATTAGATGCTACAAATATTATACAACGTCCAGCACTGTCTGTGATAACAACTATTGGTTTAGAACATACCAAGATATTAGGTGATACAGTAGAAAAGATTGCAATAGAGAAGGGTGGTATCATCAAGGAAGGATGTCCTGTTTTGGTTGGTAGTAATGTTCCAGTACAAGTATTGAGAGATTGTGCTACAGAAAAGAAGGCATCACACTTTTATCAATGTGATGAAGTGTTAGGTAAAGAAGAAGACTCTCATACTGAAACTACTTTTGTAGATTATGATGCAGAGAATAGTCGAATAGCAACTGCGGCTTTGACAATACTTCAAAATATATGGAAAGAAGAAGATTGCAATAGTACAAAACAAATATCAACAGAACAAATCAATGAGGGCGTGAAAGTCCGACCATCATGTCGCTTTGAAGAGTTTACCATTTCCAACTCAAATGATATACCAGTCAAAGTCATACTAGATGTTGCTCACAATCCACAAGCACTGGAGTATTTAATGATCAAATTACAGTCGAATTATTCTAAATCTTCGCTTCGTATTGTGGTTGGATTCTCAGCTGACAAGGATGTGAAGTCCTGTTCTGATATCCTATTAAAAAGTGTATCGCACCCAAACAAAATCCATTTAGTAGAGTCGCCTAATCCTCGAGCTGCATCAATATCATCAATCTTAAAATCACATCCAACATTGACTGAATGTAATTATATCGAAAATAAAGCAAAGGGGGTATCTTCCGTGTCACTACAAGTGAAGGAAGCACTGAAACTCGCAGCACTTGATGATGAATTACTCGTCATATGTGGAAGCTTCTTCATTATGGCTGAGGCAAGGTGTGAGTTGGGAATAGAAGAGCCGAGAGATAGCCCAGCGATTGGGATAGAAACTACTAGAATCATTGAAAGCAATAAAAAGAAGTAAAGGTTCGCATATCACTTACACTACTATTTAATCCATGTAAATTTTCCCTTTAATATCATCACGCATCAGCTTCTTAATTCATCTTCTCTAATGGTCTGTTAAATCCACCCTTTCTGTTCATGTATTGTCGATACTTTCTTCCTTTATTCTTTTGAATTGTCCCTCTAGCAGCACCTTTTTGATTATCTGCAACAGCCTTATTCTTTGTAGTACCAAATCCACCAAATCCCATCATTTGCATCATGGCATCTTGTTCATCGTCTACTTCATCATCATCATTCGAATCTCCATCACCACTATTACTCTTTGTCTTTTGTGTTTCTTCTTCAGTTGATTTCTTTGCAACAACATTAGTATCATCTGTATTATCCGATTTAGTTGTAGTAGTTGTTACTGAATCTCCTCTCTCTTCTGCTTCATTCTCAGCTCGTAACCGAGCCATGCGTTCCCTACGCTCACGTTCCAACCGCTCTCGATTATCATCTCCTCGATTGTGTCTGCTGTTGTTATTGTTGTTGTGGTATCCTCCTCGATAATCACGGTCTCTGTCTCTATATCCGCCCCTATCATCTGACCTATGATAATAATCAGGACTGCGACTCCTACTCCTACTTCTACTACGGCTTCTTCGATCCATAATGAAGGCTGATTGGTTGATAATGAGAGCAACACCTTCCACCACGACGCAAGGTCATAAATCACCACCAATTGAAAATCTCAACCTCAATGACTTAGCTAGAGACGCAATCTCGAATACTGGTATACAATTACACATTGGCAAATATCGTTTCATTTCAATACATTACATGCCTGTATGTATATCATCTGTTAGAAAGTTGTCTAATATTGAAATCTATTTTACTCACAGCTTGTTGTAGTCAAGGTATGTTTATGTACAAAATTATTACTACGTATCCACTCTTCAAACACATAAATTCACACGCGAATATTCAATATTCACAAGCACTCCAAGTTAATCGGTCAGCACACTTCTAAAGCTTTGCAAAGACGAGACGCCGAGAGGATGGTATCAGCCGGCGACGATGGCGGCATAGATGCCACAGATATTCAAAAGAAGGAACGTGTAAAGGCAAGGTGGGGATTATTACGCCAGGCGTTGTTAGGTAATGATACAACAAATTGCAATACATCTAACAAAAACGACAAAGGCCGGTTTAGTAATGAACATTCAATGAATTCATTTCCCGGTTTCAAAGTACTTGATAGAACAATACTACCACGCAGCAGCAGTAATGACGAGAATAACAATGTAGATGATAATTGGGATATTGTACAATACTCGTATACTACATCAAATGGACATACAATACAATTTAAAACTCGGGAAGCCAAAGAGCAACAACCAACTAATGAACAAAAATCAACAATACAAAGTAGAGTGGAGGCATTACTATCACATAGAACACATGGAGTAGATAATACGGGTAATGTACGAGTATGGGATGCAGAAGGTATATTGGCTGGATTTCTCTTGTCAGCTATGTTGAATTGTGAAGGAGATAAAGATACTGTGCTTGAATTAGATGAACAAACAGATGCACAATTAGCAGATTTGAGAAATAGTCTGCACTCAATACTGAATATTGAAGACGGCAGTACAGAAGACCAAACAACTTGCAATGTGCTAGAGCTGGGCGCTGGTCAGGCTGGACTTGCTGGACTAGCTTTAGCATCTGCTGCAAGTAGCGCAAGGGACAGTAATACAACAACAAAGCCATTGCATGTAGTACTTACTGATGGACATCCGAAATGTGTAGAGAATAATAAAGTCTGTGCAAAGATGTTGTCGGAATGCTCTGACTCAAGAGCAGCACAGAGTATTGATACTCATTTACTACTCTGGGATTCGAGTTCAAAAGGAAGAGATGCATGTCATGAAATCAACAGCCTAATCAAAAGAGAAGCATTGCAAAAGAAGAATACCGATGAAGGACAATATCATATCTGTTTAGCTAGTGATGCAATCCATTTCCAAGAGTTTCATGACGGATTGCTCTTAACCATTGCTCGGACACTTGCAGTTAATGGAATTGCTCTCCTATGTCAACCTCGAAGGGGTACATCACTACAAAACTTCATGACATTGGTAGAAACAGTTAATGAAAAGGCAATGCAACAAACTGACGATACTACAAATCAATCAGCAATCAATGGACCTTTATTTCAAATGATATTATATGAACACTTCTATCCCAAAGTGTCGAACATGCACAAGTCGCTGATACTGCAAGGAGAAGCAACAAAGGATAATAAGCAATGCTCTGCACGATATAATCCAAATTGGCATCAGCCACTCTTACTTGTATTACAAAAAATACGGCCATATAGTGAAGAGACTGATGGAGAAGTGGCAAGACAACATATATGCAAACTCGTAGTAAGTAAAAGTAAACATAATTAGATGTGTTTATCAATGCACAGGGTTCAACAAAGTTTACATACATAGGTAATCCAATGTTGAGCATACTTGACTATGTACTACATCCATGCATTCTCACATGATGAGACCCCGTGAGCATAGAGAGGAGAGGCCTAATGGAATAGTGAAGAAGTCTTTCGAATCACGAGCTTGCTATGGTGTCAAAAATAAAAAATTCAACGTTACGATTAATGAATAGTGAGTGCTTGACATCTCGTGTAAGCCCAATTATGTTATATTGTAAATTGGATATTGGATAATTAATAATACTGGTAAGTGAATGTACGGTTTGTTGCTTGGAAATGTTTGGTTTGAGCTAGGTATGATCAGGTATGATCGATCAAAAATGAACTTCAAAATACTGCCACCTCACATGATACCAAGCCCTATATTATATTATCATTCTCTATGAACTGTGGTGAACAGTCTTTTTCATTACTTCATCATATCAATACTATCAATATCTAACGTGTTTTCTTCATTTCAGTTTGCAACAAACGGTGCCGGTAATCAACTCAAAGCTCAACGTCGAGATCCAAAATATCAACATTTCAATATGAGGTTCCTCTTACTACCTCTAATTGTGGGGGTTGCTACTTCTAAATCCATCCGGGCATCTTCTATATCCGATGGTAATCGTATACTTCAAGCAAATGAGATCCCTGGCTTTCAACCACTGAGTAAGTTATATAATATATATTTTTTGTGCACATGATGTGTCCTTTTTTTTTCATCCACACTAATATTTATTATTGCAAAACAATATACACAACTACAACAATAGCCTGTAATGAAAACATGCAACCCTGTGTGAATTGGTCTACTAAATCATATGATTCAACTGCGGGAATTGTAACTATTCCTTGTGGAGAATGTGTAACTATGGATGCCTCATCAGATCTTGAATTGCCGAATGGATTGGATATTCAAGGGAAACTAATCTTTCCAGATGGGTACAAGATTACGCTTAGTACTCCTTTTCTCTTCATTCAGGGTGTACTTGAGATGACATCTACTCGAGCAACATCAGATACACCAGATGTTAAGATTATACTCACGGGAGATGACAACCACTTTTTGACACCGCATCCCGAGAACTCTGCTCTTTGTCCTGGGTCGTCTGGTTGCAGTGTGGGAAACAGACCTGTTATTGTAGCCGGTGGCGTATTGAATATCCAAGGACTCCAAGAAACTTGTCCTACTTGGGTTAAACTCAAGAATATCATCGAAGAAGGACCTCCCGTGAATGCTAACATACCAACATATATTCCTCCTCAATCTGGGTGTTCTAATGTACTCATTGAAACTGACTTTGAGAATGGTCAGGGAGTAGGTTACCCTTCTCTATGGTATCGAAACTATGGAGGATCAGAATCGTTCGAGACTGAAGATGGCAGCAATTACTTCACTAGATGGTCGGGAAGAACTTCAAATTGGAATGGCCCGCAGACGAACTTCGATCCCTCCTGTATTGTGCCTGATGTTCCATACTTCATCTCTGCCAAGGCCAAGCTTGTCGGTATCTCTGGTAATACTTGCCTTAAGCTGATTTCATACATCTATGACAAGGGTGCAAGTCCTGAGAAGAAGTGGAACCGACGTGGTCAAGTATGTACGGATCAAGATGATACTTGGTTTGACTTTACCTCAACTACAGTATTTGATCACAGGATTGCAAACCCACCATCTCCTAATGACTGGCCCTCAAGGCGATTATATTGGGAAGGCCCACCAGCAGGGGTTGATATTGTCCTTGATGATGTCAAGATCTTCCGTTTACCCGAGTCCTCATTTCCCAACTCAAGTACTGGAAGCGTATGCAATGAACTCTTACTGAATGGTGATGCTCAAGATACAACAATACATCCATTCACTTATCCCTTCGTCGTCCGCCCAGGGGGTCAATATTCAGTCTCGATTGAATCTGAAGACACTCTTTTTGATGGATTGAATTACTATTATGCTGTAAAGGGAAGAAAGTATGGCTATGACATGCATCGGCCCAAATTGTGGAATGACTGCATCCAACAAGATATGGTATACACCATTAGCTTAGACCTCCGTGTTCATTCAAGCACTCCCAAGAATTTCAGAGTCCAAATGACTGTAACTCAACCCGATGGAGCTAATAGCTGGCCATGGGTCGTACAATGTCCACCTGCATCTATTCAAGATGGCTGGGTACACTGTGAAGGACAGTACCAATTCAGTGACTTGGATGGTAGTGCGTCAAATATAGATTGGTATCTCTTGAGTGACGATGACTCAACATCTGATGTTGATCTTGACAACATATCCATGTCTCACGTCGGAGGTGTTGTCACCGATTTGGTTCTGCCGGACTCTTCTGGTGACCTTGCCTCGTGTTGGGGAGAGGGTAGCTCCGTCCTTGTTACGTCACCTAGTCTGACCTTTGATCAAGTTGATACACCAAGTATCTCATCTGTGAGTTCTGCCAATGGCACCACCACCCTGTCACTAGCAGAACCAATTGGACTTACATCCTTTTCAGACAATGAACCAGTCTATGCGGTCGAAGTTGCCTTACTCAACCGTAACATTGAGTTTACGAGTGATTCTACATACTCTGATAAGGGTGGCCATCTAATGATCATGAAGCCACCCAATGTTGCTCAGACTCTGCAAGGAGCTGCTTTCCGTAAGTTTGGCCAAGCGGGTACATTGGGAAGATATCCAGTACATTTCCACCTTTGCGGATCTGCCCTTGGTTCGGTTGTATCCAAGAATTTAGTAATTGAATCTAACCAACGTTGCTATGTGATACATGGCAGCCACAATGTGACTGTGAGTACACTATTTGATACTGATGTTGTCACTGCATATATCTAACATTATCATAACCTCTTTTCTCGTATCATTAACTACAGCTCGACTCCAACGTTGCATATGATACGCATGGTCACTGTTTTATGTTGGAAGACAGCGGTGAAATGGATAACACTTTTACTAGCAACTTAGCTTCCGTGACTAGAGATGCCATTACACTCATCCGTCCTGAAGAAACAGATGATACTCCATCATCTTTTTGGCTAACCAATCCCTTGAACTCGTTTATCAGTAATGTTGCCGCAGGCTCTGAGCATTCTGGCTTTTGGTTTGAAATGGCATCATCAGTGAGAGCGCCTACTAATACTCTGTCAGAAGAACTAAGTGAAATGAATCCATCCATTCTCCCTCTTACTCTATTTGAAGATAACACAGCACACTCGTGCATGGAACATGGCGTCAAGACATATCCTGGTGTGGGCCTAGAGCCAGAGGGAGAGCCAGCTGTCTTCAAGAACACCAAGTCATATCGAAACAGACAGAGTGGAGTCTTTATACACAACAGTCGCAACATTAACGTCGAGTCTGGTATCTTCGCGGACAATCTCATCGGCATTGATATTGATCGTTCTCCGACTTGTTCCATATCAGATGCAACTATTATAGGATACTCGCCAGAGTATCGTGCTCTGGCTGAGAAGATCAATGCTCATACACTATGTGTAAGTGCTGTTTCGTATGATTCTCTTAGTATGTTATGTGATCTTCACTCAACTAATCACGCCATCTATACCACATCATCTATTTCCCGTACTCTTATAGCCATCTGGGTGGCCAATTAGAGGAGCTGAACTCCACACTTTCTGGCAGGGTGGTGATAAAAACACTGGTACTCTTGTAGAAAACACATCATTCTCTTCATTAGGCCAAGATACTGGATGTGCCGGTTCAACTGCTTTGCGAGTAGATCCTGAAAATAAAGGTTACTTCGATGTCAGGTCCTCAATTTCCAGTCTAACCTTTGATCAAGATACAGAACCACTCAGTTCTTGTGATGCCATCTCAGCCACAGATGAAGAAATGGGCCCGATTGACAATGTTGCGATTGAAGATGCTGATGGCTCTATTATTGGAGCGCCTGGTTATATTGTATCTGATAATGACCGCATGACAGCCTTTGCACCTGAGTGCGTATCTCATACGGCTTCATGTACTGCTCATTGTCCTGGAACCTGCTTTCGAACTATGGGCATTGCTGTGTCAACCTTTGAAGACGATAGTTTATTGCTAGAGATAACTGATACTGATACTGGAGTAAAGACGTCATTTACCGGTGAATACGATTGGCCTTTGAACAGTGATGGATCTGTGAACATGGCTGAACACACAAAGACGCATCGTAATCGTCGCTTCTTTGCTACACTGCCTAGTGGAGGTACACCACGCAATTACCAAGCAAGGTTTGTCAAGGATGGAGAAACCCATTGGCCACTATTTGTCAAGACTCAGTACGAAGACCCTGGTCATCACTGTCCAGAGTTTGCAAGTTTTACCGTCGTAGAACCAGAAGTCGAACCAGGATATTGTGATGAGCTGATTCGAAATGGAGATGTGTCATCAGGTGTAGATAATTGGTGGGCGACGATGGGAGGAGTTGCGGTCGTCGACGAGTCTTCTTCTGGGCAAGGACTTGCCATTACAAGCGAGTCACGATGGGCAGAGTGGATGGGACCTGCTCAATATCTTGACAGTAGATGCATGATTGCTGGAAACAAGTATAAAGTATCAGCAAAGGTGAAACTCATTCATAAAACCACAAGTGCTCCACTCACTTGCGGTTCTACTAATGGTTATTGCCCTAAATTTATCATGAAGATCGAAAGTGGAGCGTGGGAAGATTATGATGAAGGATGGTCATATATGGGTGGTGTATCCGAGTGGGATTCCTCTCTCGAATGGAATACTATCGAGCATGAGATTACCATCTCTCAAGCAATGGCTGATGCAGGTAGTGCAGTAATGTATTCCGAATGTGAAAATCTCGACGCACTGGTGGTGTTTGATGATGTAAGCGTACAGAGGATCATCGATTAGGAGTGATGGAAAGCTATAAGATATGGTACCCGCCTTTCTTGCTAGTTGATTTCTTTTGGTTTTGCGATAAAGTATCATTACTTTGTGATATAATCTTTGTGGATTTATGATTGAAAGCACACTGTAGGCACTCGCTTATGGTAATAAAGGCTTTTGACGATGAAGTGATTATGTTGCCTCTATTCTAAGCTCTGATTTCTAATGATATTTCGACCCAAATGAGTTGTGTGAGACTAAATCGTAAAGCGCGAGTGCCTAAGACTAAAGACTAAGATACTTTTGGAAGATACTTTTAAGATAGTTTTCGATTTTTATATGCACTTTAAATGAAGTAGAAACACTACCATTGTCCTGTCATGAGCAACTTACATATATTGAGTTGACACATATTGCACAATCTCTCCTCTACCTGTGCAAGCTGTTAGAGGAGAGGCAGCAGCTTTCTTTTTCTCGCCATTTTTAGTGAGTAGACTCAGTTCTCACTCAAATTTTGATTTGCCTCCTGTTGCTTGACATCTCTTGTTGATCGATGCCATAGCATTTATTGAATAGCATATGGATATACAATAAAATATGAGTGAGGTTATTACAGAGCAGATCGAAGTTCAACAGCCAGAGGCTGCAGAGGATAATTTCGACGCTACACCTGGCGGACAAATCGTCTACACCGAAGATGAATTAATTGCAATGCGTCAAGTACGAACAACACTACTTGAGGAGCATGGTATTGAAGAATCAAGAGTTGGAAGTTCATTTTTAGCTGTTGCCACTATTAATTGCAAACTTCGTGTAGATGAAACAGTTAATAAGATCACAAAGTTGCTAGAAATTATGGAACAATTGGGATGTAGTGGTATTAGTGATGATTTTATTACCAACGCCAAACATGAATTGCATCCGTATCCTACTGTCGGGGTAGATAAACGAGGATGTTCTACTACTTGGATCCGTGCTGGTAGTCCAGTACCGAAAGAAGAGGAGCGTCATCATTGCCAAGCATGCATTATGCAATATCTAGCTGTTCATGCCGATTCGAAGACATTGAGAGAGGGGGTTTCCTTTATTCTAGATCTATCAGGACGAGAAGATGTTATGACTGCTGAGAAAGTTGGCAATGAACAACTCATTCAAAGCTTTTATCAAGCCATTCCTCAACGACCTCAGGTGATTCTCATTGCAGGGACAAGTTACTTGCTACGGACATTTGTCAATGCTTCAATCTATGTTGCATCCGTATTTGTTAAGGCAAAGATCTTGGAACGAATCTCATTTACAACTGTGGAAGAGGCTGTTGATATGTTGCCAGAAGGAAGTGCACCAGTTTATGTAGGTGGTAAAGGTGGGGGGAGTGAACAGAGTTATGAAGATTATGTCAAAGAACGAATGGCACAGTTACCCACGCCTGATTTATAAACGAGAAGCAGTACGAGACAACTAACCTCAGTAGTGTTGTGTAGAGAATGGTAGCCTAGAAACTCTAAATGTGATAACTAAGTATATTTTGAACATACATATGATATGTTACATATGATATGAACCTATGAGATATGAGCATATTGACATGCTAATGAGTTTATGGGTTGTATCAAAGATACCTGGTTGAAGATACCTATCATATGAACACATGATCACATGATGCTGATACATATGAATGATATGAAGACATGACATACGCATACATAATAATATATAAATGAATGTAGACAGACGTATCACAATATGATATGCATATACCATAGGGTACCATCAATAAGAGTCATATCTGGCATGGTTGAAAGTAAGGTATCTTGCAATTTTTTATTCTTGGCGTTGGACAGCTTGTTGCTTCCATCGAATATCGGCTAGTAATCATTAGATAATTGATATGGTCAATAGGAATAGGGGGGTCTAATTATCTCACTGGATTGAATGGCAGGTTTCGTTTGTTGTAGTATGTTTATAGATAAAACTACGTTACGACGATAATAAACAAATCAGTGTTGGTAAAAGTATCCTTACAAAACACGTAACGATGACAGTCAAGCAACTAAATAAACAAGAGACTGGGGATACAGCACAAGAGTCGTTCAGTGATAGTGATATATTGACTGATGATAGTGTTATTATATACTCAGAAGAAGAGCTCGTTGCAATGAGAGAGGTCCGAGCAAAATTATTAAAGGATCATGGTATTAAAGAATCAAGAGTTGGTTCCATATTCTTAGCTGTCGCGACAATTAATTGTAAACTTCGTGTAGATGAAACTGTGAAAAAGATTACAAAGATGCTAGAAATTATGGCACAGTTGGGATGCAGTGATGGTATTGACAATAATCTATGGAAGCCAGAAGCAAAACATGAATTATCCCCCTACTTACCAACTGGGAGAGATCATCGAGAATGCAGCATCACATGGATAAGGGGCAGTGGAGGTGTTTCAAAAGTAGACGAGAGATATCATTGTCAAGCATGTATCATGCAATATCTAGCTGTTCATGCTGATGCAAAGACCCTCCGTCGTGGAGTATCTTTCATTGTTGATATGTCGAATAAACAATCATCCAAAGTTGGCAATGAAAAGCTCATCCAAAGCTTTTATCAATCCATACCTCAACGGCCCCAGATTATCTTAATTGCTGGAGCAGGATACATCATGAGAACAGTTGTGAATGCTTCCATCAAACTAGCTTCTGTCTTTACAAAGCAAAAAATACTACAGCGCATACACTTTACCTCGATAGTAGAAGCCAAGAGAATGTTTCCACAAGATAGTGCGCCTACAATCGTTGGAGGCAAAGGCGGTGGAATTGAAAGCTATGAGGATTGGGTCAAGGAACGATTGTCTAAGTTACCGGCTCCTGATTTATCTGATAGCAATGTATCAGAAAGTATTAGTAATGATGATGCCAATACTACCGTTAAAGAAGATATACTTAATCTTGAGTCAACTTCGAGTGCAGATTTTACTGCAGGGTGTCAACATGGTGCTTTGGGCGACAGCATTGGAGCTTGTGTTTACGATGATACAGAAGTGGGCAAGTTGTTTAGTAAACTTGGATTTACATCTGCTGAAGAAAGAAATTCCCCAAAAGAAAAGTTTACAGTTATTTCAGAAGTTCACACGTTGCAAGAGTGTTGATTGGGAGATGGTCTGTGAAAGTGTATGCTATATGTAAATCTAAATGTTTGTTGTTTTACTTTGGCACATTTAACATTTATTGAATTACCATATCATATGGTCCATCCCCCTCGCTGTACACAACACACTCTTCTTTTGTAACACAACACACTAATGAGAGGGCCTGCCAAAAGGATTGACTCTATTGAAAATGCCTTTTCCAAATATTGAATGTTTGGCAGCACCACCAATATGAATCGGGATTAAGAACTTTCCATATGTCCCTAAAGTTTTATGAATTGAAAATGCTTGTTTAGCAACACTACCCTGGAAGATGCGCGTTATCACGATTTATGATGATGAAAGAGAGGTGAACATAACTTGTGTTAGTACATGTGGTTTAAAGGCAGTCGTATAATGGCTAATAAAGATCAAATGAAGTACCCAATGGCCGAGACATTATATTGAACACAAGCATTCACACAATGAAACAATACAAACGCGGACTTTCCTGTGGATTCGATGCACCTGGAATTGTAGTCCAAAAAAAGGGCAATCCTTTACCACCAAAATAACCCATTACAATTCCAGATGCTGGCATAATTGTCATGAATGCATATAGTGCAATATGTGATACATCAGCAGCGGCGCCTTCAATAGGTCCGGTACCCGAAGGATGGCCAACTTTATATTTCGCTGCATTCATTAATCTATATCCGATCCGTGGTGCTACGATCATACCAGTTAATAATCCTAATGACTTGTGTCTCCACATCCATTTCCCCTTTTCTTCTTTTGGACTTTGTTGACATATTAATACCGATGCCACTGATCCCATTCTAATATTGTTTTTGTTTATTACATAACATAATTTGTATGAGTATTGACAGTATATGATCATTAATTAATTAAGACAAGAGAGAAAAGTACAAAACGAGTATTGATGAATGAATGATAAAGAAGTAGGTATATGAATATGAGTTGAACATGAAAGATATAACACAAAAGATATGAAAGAATGAACATAAGATACATACGAACATAAAAAGATACACTTACAATGGTGCGGCCACCAGCCAGTGGTAATATGACGCGACTTTTGTATATACTTGAACACTCATTATATTATATAGTTTATTTATTAGTTATGATGCTGTTATTGATTTATGAGCTGGATATCATATGCATAGGCTCATCTTCTTGGCATACACAAATAAAAGCTTGAGCCTATGTAGCGCCAGTAAATGGGAATAGAAGGATACCATCATGGCAACACTACTACCTTTGATATGTGCTGACAATGATTATGTTATATACAGCGTTTCTTCTTCTACTGATCAGTACATATAATGTACATGGTTTTATGCCCTATATTAGAATATCGAAAACAACTTCTACAACAACAACATTGCAATCGGATTTATTTGCAGATGTGACACCTACACAACCATCAAAGATCGAAGAGAAGATTCATCTAGCTATAAATGGTAAAGAGATTTCAGTAGGATCATTAATTGCAATTGCATCCACTTCTAATCCAATAAAAGCACATTCGGTACCCCCAATCATGTATGGGCAATTTGACACGACATCACAGTTCATACCACAAGATATAAGTACAATGAGTCGAGCAACAAGTTGTTTAGTATTACCTGTAGGATTAAGAGGAGAAGTTACAAAGATATACAATACAAATGAATGGGACAGAACACATCCAATCTTAGTAAATTTTAAAGCAGGAGAAGAGAGTAGTTTCAACTTACTCAAGGCATTTTCACTTCACGTCGATGCAAATGAGGTCGAAGTTTTGTGAATGAATATAGGTGACTATGAGGAGATCAATAGTTAGAATTAGCTCCCTTTCGATCAAATGTAATAGACCACATGATGAATAATTGGCACACTACTTTCGTTTTTGTGCACAGAAGGGAGAGATTCATCACCTATAGACGATTTACCTTGACACTTTCACTTAAAATTATTGATTACATTTATACACTTCTAACTACTCGAACCGAAGGATTGTCCCTTGACCGGTCCCTGATTTTGCGCTACCAACACTGGCACCGCCGCTAACTGAACCACCGCTTCCTCGTCCTCCACCTCTACCTCCAGAAACTGAACTGCCGCCGCCAGAAATTTTATTCAGTTGCAAAGTGTTACTTCTTGTCGAGCTGTTCAAATTGCTTCTTGAGCTACTTGAGCCTCGTAGTGATGCGGCACCGGCTGCACTGGCACTTGATGGCCTTCTTCTTGGTCCTGCAGCAGATCGGTCTGTACCACTTGTTCTTGAGAGTCCTGAGACAGCAGATCTCCCAGCAGCACTATTTCTAGAGTTCTGACCAGTACTATTTTGTCCAGTTCCATCACTATTATTGCCAGAACTGCTTCGTGATCTACCACCACGAGAATCTGTCTTAGATTGTTTCGAGTTCTTTGAGTTCTTGGAGTTGAGGCTCTCATCCCTTGAGTTTCCACTCGCAACACTAGCGGCTCCGCCCGTCCTAGTTCTTGGGTTGGGTAGTCTTCCAAGATTTCCTGTTGCAGGTCGTCTTCCTCCACCAAGATTTCCGGCAGGTCTTGTAGCTGCCGACATTCCCGTCATTACTTCATTTATCAATATGGCGATGGAGAGAGAGAGAGAGAGAGGGAGGATTATAGTTAGTCAGTGAAGTTGCAACATGTGACATATATGCACAAAAATTTGACAAACGCATGCTTTTGTCCTTACCTGATACGTCATCACCTCCACCTCCAAGGTTTCCAGCTGGCTTAGTTGCAGCACTTATTCCTGTCATTACTGATACGTCATCGCCACCTCCTGAAGTTGAAGAGTAAATAAGAGGGAATAAACGTTTTAGTAACAAGTGAATAACATAATAATTGCTCGTTTTTCTACAAATCAAATAAATTGAGCTTACCTCCGTATCGGTTTCTATTCCTTCCTCCACCAAGGTTTCCGGCAGGTCTTGTAGCTGCCGATATACCCGTCATCACTAAATGAATGAATCCAGACGCACAAGAGAGCGAGGGTAAGGAATGATATGATTAGGATCCGTTTTGGTATCCTTTCCCCCCAATATAAGGTTTAAGGCAATTAACAAACAAATCCTAATGCTTACCTGATACGTCATCACCTCCGCCACCCATATTTCCAGCAGGTCTGGTTGCAGCAGACATCATACTATATGCTTCACTCATGACAGATGCATCATCCCCTCCGCCAGCACCTGCTCTTCCACTGAATCTAACCCTGCCACTGGCAAGATTTCCAGCAGGTCTTGTGGCTGCCGATATACCCGTCATCACTGATACGTCATCACCTCCACCGCCAAGGTTCCCAGCTGGCTTAGTCGCAGCACTTATTCCTGTCATTACTGATACGTCATCGCCTCCTCCTCCGTATCGGTTTCTATTCCTTCCTCCACCAAGGTTTCCAGCAGGTCTTGTAGCTGCTGATATGCCTGTCATTACTGATACGTCATCGTCTCCACCACCAAATCTTGGTCCTCCTCCTCCTCCTCCTCTACCACGAGCCTTATTTGAGACCTGCTGTGTTGCTGCACTAACGCCCGTAGCTCCTGTCATGCCCGTCATCACACTGCAGTTATCATCATCATCCGCTCCGGCAACATGTCCCATCATGATCATATTAGAATTCGTATTAGTCTGAGGCTTCGATGGTCTAGGCCGGCCGGGGGCAGAACGCATCTTCTGTCGTTGACGTACATTCCGACGTTGATTAATGAACGTCTCGTGGAAGTTTGGTTCAAAGTCAAAGTGATCCTCGGCCTCGTCGGAATCTTCATCACTTGACGTAGTACTGTCCGCACTATCACTTGTGCTCGTGGTACCACCATCACTGGTACTTGTAGTTGTACCATCATCGTCACTACCCGTGCTTGTGGTATTCTTGGAGGTATCAATCGTTGTACTGCCATCATCATCAGATGAACTTGTTGTACCATCACCACTAGTGGTACCTTCAGTATCTGTGCCAGTACTTGCAGTTTTAATGCTGCTTCGGTTAGACATGCGCAACAATTGGGATGAACTAGCCGAGCTACGAGCTGAGCCACGTAAGTTCCTATTCGACTGGGCACGTAACTCTTTGTCGGCCTTGGCCTTCTTCTTCTTGCGATCCTTCTTCTTCTTACGTGACTTGCGAGACTTGGAATCATCCTCATCCGATGCCTCATCTTCCCCAACACCACCATCCTGGAGGTCTTCGATAAGCTGTTCCGCGAAGGGATCAAGATTCTTCTTCTTTTTCTTATCCTTCTTCTTTTGTTTCTTCTTCTTGGATTTCTTCTTCTCCTTCTTGATGGATTTATCCAACGCGGCCTGTGCCTCGGCAATACGCGCCTCCTCTAAGGCACGTGCCTTCTTGGGATCAATAATGGGGAGTAACATTTGATATATATCATCAGTCTTACCACCATTTCTCTTAAAGTTTAAGAAACAGCAGCAGCAACAACAGAACAATACGAGTGGTATCGCGGCACCAACGATGAGACCGAGGGGTATACCCCCCGTATCAGAACTTGAGGTGGATTCATTACCACCAGTATTATCATCCATAACATCCACAGGGGGTGGAATAATAGGCCGTAGTGAATAACTTGAATCCAACAACTTGAGTTTCATAATACGAGGATCAGCCATACGGACTAATCCACCATATTCCATACCCTCACGTATTGCATTAAGTGTTGATAGTTGTGCTCCAGAAACTAATGTCTCAATGGAGTAATTGGGTGGAAAGTAGATGGTTAATGCACCCTCCATGACACGGCATGCTGAATCTTTCGTTGGGAGGTAAAATTCACAATCTTTGAGGAAGTGTGGCAGATGGATATATGAGGGGGGTTAGCGGAAGAGGGACATGGAATAAACAAGGACTCATGACACAAAGCAAATAACTCACCCTTATCAGCCAATGGAAAATCCCTCGGTGCTGAATCAACACCAACAACTTTATTCAATCTCCTATGTTGTCCTCTTAACAATCCCCTACCACCTTCAGAGGTTTGAGGAGCAGACGGACGTAACACAACACCACCAAAGTCTTCCCATACTTCCTCAACCTCATCCTTATCTCCCTCTTCTATTGACAATGTCAATAATTCCCTACCAGTAGTACCAACATCATCGTCATGATCAATACGTAAACACTCCTCATGAAAGAAAATAGGTAATAACAAATCACTCATACCATGTTCCACTCCGGGCAGTACACCACTCAATCCATCCTCACCACCATTTAATACACGCTTCTCAAATGTAATTTCATATTGGTACCGTACTACCACCCCTCCTATACGATTACCATATTGTCCATTACTAGATTTACAATTAATTTTACCACTTGAGTCGTAGTATTCATCATCTGAATTTGGTGCGCGTGGTGCTTCTTGTATCTCCTCTGTGTCATCGGGTGGTGTCCATCGTATAGGACGATTTTCTTCACGATTTTCTGCATTCTTATGTGCCCCACCATTTTGTATACCATTGAAGCTTGATTTATCATGTAGTATATCACCGGCATGTAATTTTTCCAATTGTTTTAAATGATCGGCATAATTTTTTAAGGTTTTATGGAGTGATTGTAGGTGTGTTGTTGGTGATGTTGTTGGTGGTGTTATTATTGATGGTGAGGAGGATATAGTTGGTGATGTGGTGGGTGGTAGGGTGGTAGTGGGTGACGAGGTGGTGGGTGGTGAAGTGTCTAATATAAAAACACTAAATTGATCATTTGCAGTATTACCATCTGTGTAGGCTCTTTCTTGTATATCCTCTTCACCACTGCTGCTGCTGCCCTCACCACCAATGTCAATTATAACATTGGTATCATTATCCCATTCAGCTGACTCTTCCTCTACTTCGCCATCATTATTATTAAGTATATGAACACTAAACTCTTCGTGTCCTACACCGTTATTAAAATCACTATCATCTTCTTCGCCGCCCTCTACTATTGCGGTGGTATCCTCTACAGCAGTATCAGTAGTATTGCGCAATGTTTTATTACCCAAATCAGTCTTACCCAATAAATGATATTTCATAATCAATTCTCGATTATTATATTGTTGTTCATCTATTGCCATAATATTATTACGATCAACATTAATCTGTTGTTGTTGCTCGTTGTTGTTTGTTATTTGGATACCATCAACAGATTGATGCCGTATCTTTTGCAATCTGCGCTTCATTTGTACTACTATAAGAGCTCTGTATTGCAATCCGTAGCCGTCCTACCTATTCCTAGCTCTACCAATCTCCTAACTTGTTGTTTTTTGTTATATTCTCGACCCCAAGCAAGCCCCTAGCTGAGCCCTTTTAGAATACCGCTTGTCTCAGTCGTTACGACATCGGGGCTGATATCTAAATTAGGCTCCATTGAGTAAAGCGCTTAGGTATTGCACAAAATACTTTACTACAACTTCTCTCGGTCAATCTAAAAGATACTTATATACTCTTCCTAGGATACTCCTTTGGAGTTGAAAGGATGTCATCTCTAAGGTTAAGCTATAGAGTCTCTCTATCGACTAGTGTTTGATATGATATAATTTGATCTGAAATTTATCTAAGCACTATTTCACTTTACTTTTAGTTTACGGCCCTAGAACTACTCAAGATGATAAAATACAACTATAGACTAATAGTAACAATATATGTATACGCAAATCCGAAAATCCATCTACCTACAAGGCCTTCTTGGCAGCAAAGGTGGCAAAAGAAGAGGCCAAAGCTCCGACCCATGATCCGAAGTATCCGTTACCTAATGATACGAAGATTAATATAAGATGTGATAGTGAATGTAAGTTTATATATAACAATGGATAGAGAAACAGCAAAGACGGCTATACTTACCGGTGACGTCAAAGGGCCCACGAAAGGTAACCAAGAATGCCATGACAATCCAGCAAGCACTAAAGATTGCCATCATACCAAAGTAGAGCTTGGGAGGTAATGCTTTATCCCTATTGTCCATCAACACAACGAGGCCAAGGACGACGAATGTAACAACGGCTAGGATACATGCATAGAAGGCCTCGCTCTTGTTGGGATCCTCATCACGGATGGGAGCAGCAGATGCTAAGAATACTACGACCGACGAAGCGAGTAAGCTCATGACACTACCCAAACCTTTTAGCTTGGATCCGAGAGCCTCGGCATTAACTCCCATCGCCATGGCCGATCCAAAGACCGTAGCCCAAGCAGAGAAGTATCCATTACCAGTATCAACGAACGGCTTGTCAAATGTAAGGAAGCAAGCTCCAATAAAGCTCCAGACGAACATGAGGGAACACATGTGCTTGCCAAACTTGGTATGAAGATCTTCGGTAAACTTGGACATGAGTAGATGAATACCAGAGAGACCCAAGGAGACGGAGGAGATCGACATGGCATATGCTTGGTAAGCAGTGTACGAACCAGTCTATGGTTGAATGGGAGAAACAGAGAGGGAGGGATATAGATAGATGTAACATGGTGGGGGTAGGATAGATAGTTTGCATGTCAAGCGGAGGACATAAGAAGTTAGAGTGCTATGTACATAAACAAATACATCAAGCATACATAATTTGGAACTTACCGACCAATCATACTTGACACCTGTAGCAATAAGTAGAACGATACTAGCGACAAAGGTGATAAACACCGCAAGTTGGGTCTCGTCGATGTCATGACCAGCAACATCAACCATCGTCTTTGATTCGGTAGTGGTTGTTTCAGGTGGGGCTTCTTCGCCCACTTCTTCATCAACCATACCTTCTTTATCGGGAGTTGCAGGATGTACGTCGCTCATGATTATTTATGTTGTTTTTTATTGCAATGGATAGTTGTTGATAGTGTTAAGGTGCTTCGGGTGTCAAAATTTATGCATGGATTTCATAGTGGGCGTCAAACTTGCATGCTGAAGATATAGTGTTCTGATTAGGGGGTGTTCTCATCACATGTTGACATCAGAAGGTGATTAGATTGTCTAAATAAGAAGAAGTAGATGTTGCATTAGGTGTTCTCATTCTCATCATATGTTGACATCCATCAGAAGGTGATTGGATATATTTGGTATCGTTGAGAAAAGAGAAGGTAGAAATGTCGGAGCGCCGCCGCCACGACCCTTTCAATATCATCACATATCATCCCTCTACTCGGCGGCTGCAGTAGGAGTCTACTTATCCAGCAGCGGCGACCGGCGACGGCCACTAATAAGACCCGTTCTGTCAATGATTTTTTTTGCCTAATTTTAGCCTAAATTTCTAGGGCTCGTTCACGCTTTGGAACCTCGTGACGGGTACACGTGACATGACCAGTACTGGTCACACAACCCCAAGTAATGTGAAGTTCCGTGACCAAACAAAATATGCTCATAACCCATTAAGATACCGTATTATAACCGTATTTGGGATATTTACTACGATACGGTCTAATTTTCCCCTTTTGTACAGATTTCAAAAGTCACAACAAGTAACGTGAGATCCGTCACGCTGGTCTCTCAAGGTCACAAGTCACAAAAAAGTCTATGTGACTAGTTGTGAACGAGCCCTATAAATTTCCCTCCTAATTTTCAGGATACCGAGTTAGGATGAAAAATTAGGCAAAAACCTCTTCCAAATGCAAGAAAAGTGAAGGGGGTTTTTGCCTATTTTTCATCCTAATTTTTGCAACTGCCATGACGCGCGGCAGCCGTTGGTTATGTACCTTCTACTCAGTAAAAAAATTAGGATGAGATGAATTATGAGTCTGTCAATAACCGGCGATCGAGCCTAATTTTACTACGGACAGACGAAAATTAGGAGGAAAATTTAGGCTAAAATTAGGCAAAAATTATTATTGACAGAACGGGTCTAACTTTTGATGTAAAAAGATAGTTCTATCGCCATTTACTCACAAATTGGTTTTGGTTGACCCCCCCCCCCCCCCCCCCCCCCCCCCCCCCCCCCCCCCCCCCCCTCCCCCCACACCCT
>Ga0214481_100361_pt1 | contig 24079 bp, 13 predicted proteins | sample M1_20Mar14CPVII9_4_FD_165057 | JGI IMG/M metagenome (GOLD analysis project Ga0214481, IMG submission 165057) | Marine eukaryotic communities from Monterey Bay, California, United States - M1_20Mar14CPVII9sort6BwellG10 | ecosystem: Environmental > Aquatic > Marine > Unclassified | place: USA...
CCTTGTACGATATTCTCAAATGTTGCTGTCTCAATCGACATAGAGAAGGAGGCTTTATCAAGGTGATGTTGCTCCCTACCTTCCGAAATCTTTGTTTCTTCTCACGTTCGATTGATGCCTTTACATTTATCATGGCGCTCAACAGGAAGTCTCTATACCACAATGCAGTACTCAGGTCATACCAATTTGGATACAAGCCTAGCTCAATTCCAAGACTGACATGTCTTTCCATCACTCTGATTGTACTAAGAATTACATAATTTGTTGCATATGCAGGCGTTGTCTTCACATCAAGTTGATGATCGTTTCGAAACTTCTCATCAGCGGCAGTGGCTTGAAACTGCAGATTTCGGAAGGTAGGGAGCAACATCACCTTGATAAAGCCTCCTTCTCTATGTCGATTGAGACAGCAACATTTGAGAATATCGTACAAGGGTTTCGCCATCTTTACTATCCAATCACCCGACTCAAGGAGTAGTGTTGGGGCATTACTCTGTTGTTTGACATGTTGGGCTTGAATCATCAGATGATATAGAAACTTGTGAGTTATCATATTGCATGCAATAAACAAAAGACTCCATACAAACCAGAACAGAAAAATGTATCAACAGACAGGTCCAATCAAAAGTCCACTGAAGGAAGGACTTAAGTTGGGTTAAAACGTTGACTTTGAGTATTCTACGAAGACTGTGACACCTGTTTTGCATCCATTACTAGAGAACCTTTTGTTCTCTGGACACAGCTCATGGAATAAAGAGCTCAGGCAACGCCTATAGAACTTCGAGTTTTTCAACCTACTGCTACCGCTACCTCCATACTAACAGACAACAATAAATACTACCTCGATACTAACAGACAACAATAAATATACTCATATCACTTACCAATCATATCTGGGAAATCATACTGTCCAAGGATCTTATCATCAAAGTATAAATTCAGGACAATAAGAGACCGAGACAAGATATTCATACCAATAGGTTTATCCATCTTCTTGTCGACTTTCTTTGGTTGTATCGGAACTACTCCGCCACTTGCTCGCAGAGAATTATTCTCCAACATTCGTATTATCCTTCCCAATGTATTGCCATGAAGCAATACACTGCACACACCCCAATCTAATTCATCAACAAGCTGTGAGAGTGATGATAACATTTCTTTTGGTTGACTGAATTGTGCCTTCCTCACGGGAGCATTCCCAAGTAACCGACGATTAACAAATGGATCAAATGATGCCGATAGTAAGGCATTTAGTTGAGATTCATTGTCGATAGGTTGTAATTGACCATCAACACCAAGTAGTCCATGGTTCATCAAATCTGTGAGAATTGAACTATCACGCACTTTTTCTAACAAGCTAACAGTTTCCTGAGATCTCTTTGATGCAATTTTTGTAAAGTCTCGTACAGTCTCATCATTTAGATTGGATAATATCTTGACTGCTTGATAGAAAGCTTGCTGTAAATGTAATATATCTTCCAATACATCAATTGTTTGATTCAACCTCTCCTTATCATCTGCACCTGTAATACAGGATGAACGATACTTTTGAAGGTATGATATTGCAGTGTCCCATACAACTTCACAGTATTGACTCCCTTGCAGTGCAGGACAGAATCTAGTTGCAGTGCCTCTTCTCTTCTTCTTTTTACCGTTTGTTGTCCCATTGGTAATATCATTTGCAAAGTTGTCAATCTCTTCATTCCTAATCACTCCACTGCTCAACTCACTGCTATCATATTCATCCTCTTCTTCTTTCACTCCATGCAATGCAATACCAAAATCTTCTTCCTCATACAAGTCGGCATTCACAACTACCCATTGTATAGCTTCAGCGATTCTAACAATACCAAGTGATGAAGCAAATAGTACCCATTGTGCTACTTTTAACTCGTCAATATCAGTATCATCTTTGCCAGAACTACCATTCACTTTAGCAGTTGCACACTCAACAACAGTATCAACATCTACTCGTTCACTCATATCAATCAACACACCATCATGAAACCATAACATACAATATAATGTCTCTATAGCATTGGATCCACCATTATTCGTACCTATATATGCTTCTAATGATATTAATTGTAATATAATTAATGGTAATATTGCATTGTTTTGTGTTAGTTGTAGGGTATTCCAATATGGTAAGAGTGATGGACATGGTGATGTTGGTAAGAGAAGTGTGGTATTATTTTGTGGGCTGTTTTCGTTTGAAGATGATGTCATGTTGTTTGAATTAGATGATGATGTTGACGACGATACAGATATGCATAATGGCGTGCCATCACTCAAACTAGTTGGTGCTATGCGAGGTGGATAAGTAACAATCTGTGGCGTACTCAGCTGTTTGATATCCTCATCATTCGAAGATGAAGTATTAGTATCAACTAAAGGTATCTCACAACAATCCATACGCTTATCACCTAACTCTAATGCTTGCATGGTATCTTGCAAATCCAATAGTGATGTCGTATTTTGTGATGTATTGTTTATGGATTTTCCTTGGATATGCAAACCTTCAAGTAGTGTGCCATCAGTCAAATTATTATTAGTATCATTTAGTGCACTGTGACTGGAGACATTAGCTGCTTCTTTTGCCTGCGGTATAAAAGGTTGTGAATATGATAAACATTCTGATGTACATTTTCGTATCAGGTCTGTGATATCCAGTAGATCTTCTTCTTTATTATCTTTATTGGATGACATGATACTGGTGTGGGAATGTGAGCTTCTTAAATTTTTATGAGAGTGTAAGGTATCTTATCTCACGTCCTATCATGCCGACACTGAAACAAAGCACCACAAATTCAGAAATTAGTATCGTATAAACCGATCTAATGATGATATATTGGCAACTACTCATCTACATAGAACACATACATAGCCCGTCTCGCCAGCCAACTCAATCTTTATGTTTTTTTCATTTATTACACGTGGAATAGTGGGATAATGTTGTTTACGATCTGGTGTGACGAGTTTTAAAACTCGATGGGTGTTAAAACTCGACATGGGGAATCTTAATTCTGAGCCGATTGTTAACACTCGGCAGGGGCGTGTGTGACGAGTTTTAATTCTGGATGATTCTTAATACCAGAATTAAGATTCTATCTTGTTATTCTTAATGCTACACTTACCTCCCTTACTATTATCGACATCACCGCCATTGCAATCCATTGCAATAGATTGCAAAAATCAAATACCGACGCATACCGTCTACTACCCATAATAATAATAGTATTTATTAATATACGCACCTGCTGCAGCCATTGACGGATGAATATTATCCAACATCCGATAATAATCCATTAATCATATCAAACAAATTATACCTATCAATTAGGCATATCAAACTAGGCAGAATTATCTATCACACTTGTCAATAATAATGATGGCCATTCGTATGAACACATTTAGAGACACTTTTAATGCGGAGGTGCTTGGTATTGATGCCGATGGAGAATTTCTAAGGGATGAGACTCGTGCCAGAAGAAGTAAATTATCTCTATGAGTGAATACAGAGAATTGTTACTTATATATGATGATGACAACTGGGGAGTTGATAGTCTTGATAATACTGTCGTGGAAGGAGCCGATAAGAATGCCATCAACTGGAGGAATCCGTATGCCGTTGTGGAGAGAACTGATCCTTCCACCAATACCAACTATCAGGAGTTATGTGAGGATGTTATTGGTATTGGATATGGAATATATAGAAAGAGAGTTTATATCAGAAGATTTGTAGTTTGCGGTAGATTTAAGTACTCCAATAGAAAAGAAAGAGGATATACACATTTGTTTCAATGATGATGAAGTCAATTTTGTTATTGTTGATGGCATGTATCTATTGCCAGGGGTTTTCAATCAATAAAAGCTCACACAATCCAATGAAGTTGCAAATGTCGGCATTAGATGATACTACTGACACAACGACGAGTCGTCGAGATATGTTACACTCGATGCTAGCTATATCGTCCACAATCAGTATCTTATGTGCCAATCCATCAACATCATCAGCGGCAGCATCAAAAGGGGGAGAAGTCTTTGTTGGAAAGTATTCAGATCCTAATAATCATCCTGGAGGAACACGAACCGTCAAATTACTCGATGGTTCTATTGGTGATTATCAGCTGGCCGAAGTTAGGGGTGGAGGGGGTATTGGTGAACCGAAGGATTATACTTTACCAGCGATTGTTGTAGGCAATCGTGCGATTATTATTGACTTTAGTCCCAAGGGAGGGCCAAGAGACTTTAGTGGAGTAATTCAGAAGGACGGAAGTATCAAGTTTGTGAGGGATGGTAATGTGTGGCCACGATTAGAATAATGACAACTCTATTTATACTGAACAATTGCTAAAGTAAATAGTGGACATGAATTTTGTATAATACAGCAGACAAACTCGACTAAACAAATGAGATGGCGAATAACGAGTATTCTTTATGTTATCTGCGATTATCCAATCTCTGTGGAAATGTGCGCTGTCACATCCCTTCGTAAATGCTTTCCCCTTTGTTGTAGCTACTTATAATAGTCTCCCCTTTGTTCAATGTTCTTTTTGTCTATTCATCTTTGCAGTTGATCTGCTAGCTAAATATTATTTCCCCTCTCTGTTGTCTGTTTCATATATCTTCTGATTCATATCTTCATCTTTTCTGTTTCATAATCTCTACTATTCAAAACTTGAACTTTACTCTCTCATTTCTCTCAACCACTTTCTCCTTACATCATCATTCCAGAGGACGATGAAGGAGGAGGTGGAAAGTCAATATTCATACACTGAAAAATCCACTTGGCATAATCGGAAGCAACTTGAGTATTCGTTGTTTCTCCACCAGTCAATCTGTAACAATTCATTTCCAGTGTACTCCTACCATTAGCATTCGTTGTCTGATAGATGACACGAATACCCTCACCTACTGCTACATTCTTATGCATACCAACATCATATACTACTTCCATGTAACGGATATCAAGTGGGTGGCCACCTAATACCTGGGGTGCACAATCAACAGTTTTGGTAATATACATGCCTACTCCGGTCGGAACATCTTGTTTGAATGTCCCAACAAAGGATTTCTCGACATGCCGATGTAAGTGGGAGCCATTACAGTCTGGATTCGGCACAAGATGTCGAGTAGTAACGAACTGATACCTTCCATTACTACCCTCCATAACATCACGAACATATGGTCCTTCATATTCTGTACCATCATCATTCTTTGTTACCCCTCTTCCATGACGAGCACCATTTGAATCAATATCACCCTCGTACCAACCTGCCTTGATAGACACATCCGTCTGCCTAGGTCGTGTTGAAGGTGAGATACGTATTGGTTGATTTGTAGCAAGTAGTGAAACACCCTCATCCATCATAATGTTATCATTATCATTTGTGAATTGGGTAGCAGCAGAAATTGTCCTACGGCGCTTTACTCGACTTTCATTATAACTCTCATCCTCCTCGGAAGTCATACCAAGATCATTATCATTACTAATACAGTGACGTAAACTAGGTCCTCGTGCAAATGTCTTGTTATTATCTTGCATCATCGTCATAGAATTATCATCCTGGGGTACCAATTGCCAACTCTTTTCTAAATCTTCACGTGTACTGGCTAATCGCTTGGTACTCGAGTTGTTATTATTCATTGTCGGTGCAGAAAATGATGCCCCAAAATTATTATTATTATCCGATACATTATTAACCATTGTGTTGTTAATTATATTATCGTAATATGTGACCATTGTTCGTTCGTTTATTGCAAGATATAATTATGTGTCACCTCGATAAGAATGCGTTGTATATGATATGTTTTTTTTTTATATATTTGAGGGTTATACGGTGATTGTCTTGAATTTTATAATCAGTCTACCGATAGATGCGTGCAATATCACCTCTTTGAAAGTATATCCAGTGATTTATTGTAATACTTACAAAGATATTATGAAGTTCAACCCCAATGAAAAAATCCCTTCTCATAAAATTAATCAAAATTAATGTTGTCTCTCGCCGCCTCTTGGGCAATTTGTTACAGACGATGATCAGATGGATCCTCCCTATGTAACGACTACAATAAGAATGTGGATATGCCGATGCGTGGTGAGATATGTATTGATTAAATTGACTTGTGGTAGACCATCTTTGTTTTTTTAGATTTGGTGGCGCGTAGGGTACAGGGGCATTGACGCGCCGGACAGATTGCCCTTGATACGAGCCTTTACATCAGGGTTGTGTACCCAAGTGCGTACCCAACCCAAATACCCACCCAGGAGCATGATTATTTGGGTATATACCCAACTAAAATACCCACCCAACCAAGTGGTTGGGTATATACCCATACCCAAATACCCACCCAACTGCAAAGGGTACTTTGATGCCCCTAAATTGGCTATAAACAGGTCATTTTGTACCTTTATGACCCAGATTTTGACCCCTCAAGTACCCCACGGGAGAAAATATTGGCGATAAACTTATTTTGTACTGAATTCCTACGTAGAAAATGATACCCAAGTCAAATACCCAAACACCAAACAAATCACACTTGGGTATGGGTATCTACCCAAATACCCACCCAACGAAATCCTCCCTTGGGTATACCCAACTACCCACCCACCCAACATATTTTACCTTGGGTACACAACCCTGCTTTACATGTTTGGCGCCCTGTGCCTGCATAATGCATGATAGCGATGCAATTGCATTAGTATTATTTAAAACAGAATAAGTCAGTCTAAAACAGAGGGGTAGTATATGATGACCCGATATTACCATAGTTGTGCACATCTTATGTTCAAATTTGCAATAATATTATTCGCAATAATCGTGCCAAATTATATTGTTAATGTCAATGATAAGCTTTTATGTACTGCACAGCTACTACCAGATGATGATCCAACAAAAGGTAAGTTTCTCTTTGTATACCGTTTCATATTATGAAGATTCACACATCAGCTGACTTTGTTCGGCTTCAGACTTCTATTGTGGATTTAATTGGGGTGAAGCTAATGCCAAATGCGAGTTTCCATGTCCAAATGGATTGGATTCTTCTTGTCCACCAAAAGAAAATGGTAGACCTCGAAAATGTATTGCAAGTGCAGGATGTTATGCCAGAACAAGAAAAGTTTATTGGAATGGCGTTATATCATTAGCATTTGATAGGGATTGGCATTTATCAAATAATGGTATTGAAGTACTCGATAGTAATAATAATGACAACACTGTGAATCAAGACGTTACTATACCAAAAATGTCTCGTCAAGTTGAAAGTACGTTTGAAACTCTTCTACTACAATACTTGGCAGAGACTCCGAGACTAAAAGGGAAACTAGACATATCAAATGTTAGAGCATCCTATTCAGAATATGATCGACCATGTGTCCAAGTAGCTGTTGATTGGGATAATGATATGTCCAAAAGAACATCATTAGATGTAGAGATACAAGTTGTAGGAGAATATATACCAATAGACTCATTATCATTCACTGATGAATTCATGGGTAATGAGATTATTGATTCAATCAATGTTGAACAGGGTATACAATCATTTATCAATTCAATAAAACAATCATCAACATTCTTCATGGCATTAAGGGAAATATATGCTATAGACGAAGAAAGTGTGGTAGAAGTACCAAGTGCAAGTCCTAGTTTGGCACCAACACGATCATTTGATCAGTCGTTGGAAGTTAGAATTGACCCAGGTCCAACGGGATCATATGGGTTGATTTTTACTGTGAGGACACCAAAAGGTGGAAATACAATACTCCTTAAAGGCATGCAATTCGTGACACTGCATGAAGGTATACTTGAATATGAAGTCTACAGTAAGTTGGGACCATATCAGAAGTTCGTCGGTTATACAACTCAATTCGACTTTATTGCCAGCGGCCAAGTTACAGGAAAAGGTGCTAAAGAATATGTTCGTGTCCTGTCCGATGATAGTATTGTTGAGAATGAAAACACAACTGAAGTGCTTGAATACAAAGGATTCACACCAGTGCATGTTCCAGGAGATGGCGGACAAAGAACAATCTTTATAACCATCACAAATAGATTCAAGAACGAAGAGGGTGAAGCGATTCCTATCTTGTTTAGTTATCCACTTGAAGGCGACAACGATGGTAAGAAGATATACGGCAAGACTACCAGCAATAAAGCTTTGGAGATTTATGAAGGCGATGGCGTTTTGAGTTATCCGTGGGTAAAGAATCTAGAAGGGCCATACTACAGAAGACCGAGAGGCTTCATTGGCACATTTGATTATGATAGGAATCCTTGTGCACCAGTTGAAAACTTTACAAGCTGGCCTTGTCCTTATGTTGCGCCTCCAAAAGTTACGAGACGCCCAACTCCATCACCCACAAGCAGGCCGACATATCCTCCAATCACGATGACACCAATAGCTTCAGCAAGTCCAACGAGTAGGCCTACAACTACTGCTCCGACAACAGAGAAGCCAGTTGAAATTATGCTGCTGAACGATACAGCACTTGATGGAGACTCGGAAATGATAAGTAATGCTACGCTTGACACTGACAGTATAGAAGTAGGTATTGAAACAAACAATTCAACACCGCGGAAGGAGATTTCATATATACTTTACGGACTTGCTGCAACTCTATATTGGATACCATATTTGTGATGTGAGTATGATCGGTATCGGTTGACTTAGCTCTACTTATAGAAACTTAACTTATTAAACAATATAAAACGCCGCCGCCATCATACTAGCTTCCTCGTTAGATAGACATAGCCTATAACTATGCAGCTAAGAGTAGGAAGAGCTCAAAGGTCTAATATAACATACATACGATTTCGTTTGGTCGCCAGTTTTGTAATGAAATCTTATGATGAATTAGGTTCGGCAAAAATACATATTTGTATTTTGGAACTTCTATAGAGCAAGAAATACAAAATAATATACCCAAATTTACTGATTATATGCCCATATGTGGCTAATTATAACTATGTGGCTAATTGAATAACCAAAGATACCTTAAAAATACAGAGTTATGCTTCACTTGTATTTTTTATTTTGGCTATTTCGGCTTAGTATTTTTGCAAGCATAAGGTGAAAGATTTCAGACCCTCATAAATTTGGAAAGCATTGCTCTTCAAAACTACTACAAATCTCTCCTCTATCAATATCAATCTAATCATCATGTCTGGTAAGTACTATGGCAGGCAAGGCTTTGGAACGTGTCGGCACGGCGTGGGGGTGTGCCCCCGGTATTTTATTGAACAGCGGAGGGTCCACAAAAAAATATGGCATTTGTTTGAATAACGGCTCTATTATTTCTGTGGCTTACTAATACTCACGCTCACCTTTATCTCTACAATATAACAACCTATAATATACAGGAAAAGGAACAGGAGGCCGCGGCGAGAAGAAGAGTTCCGTCTCTAACTCTCAGAAGGCAGGTAAGAAGCAGAAGATATCTTTTTGGATATTATCTTACCACATGACACATGATGCATGCTAATAATTCTCACTGTCTCTCACAACTCATTAATACACTAGGATTGCAATTCCCGGTCGGTCGTATCGGTCGTTACCTCAGGAATGGAAAGTATGCCAAGCGCATGGGTGCCGGTGCTCCCGTCTACCTCGCCGCCGTGTTAGAATACCTAACCGCCGAGATTTTGGAACTTGCCGGTAATGCCGCCCGTGATAACAAGCGTAGCCGTATCACGCCCCGTCATATTACCCTTGCGGTTCGTAATGATGAGGAATTGAACAAGTTGTTGGTACGTGTCTTTATTGTGTTTGTGAATTGCCTATACTTTTTATTATATTATACTCTCACCTTACCATTATTATATCTTTTAATCTTATAATACTACAGAGTGGAGTTACCATCGCTGGTGGAGGAGTCCTTTCCAACATCCATGCCGTTCTTCTTCCCAAGAAGAAGAAGCCTTCCACCCAGTCTCAGTCTCAGGCATACTAGATTAGTTCATTGGGAGTTATGTGGATATTTTGGGAGTTATATGAAAGGATATTGTGGGTTGTTGGGTATTGGAGAGAGGTCTATATGTATGGTGTGTTAAGAAGGGATGGTTGGACTATCCTTCTTGACGTTTGTGGTTTCGACACTCTTCTCTAGTTCTACACAATTCAATTGAAGTCTCCTGGATTTTATATTCAAACAATAGACATTCAAAATAAATCCTTTCATTGATCACACTCTTGTACTTTTGTATATCAGACTAGTTCTAAAACATAGACAAATCGTGGTTTGACAAAATTTACTTCACTAATACTTTTTACATATAGACATCCATTCTTCTATTTATGCACACATCACTTCTCTATTCTTTCTCTTCTTCCATCTATATCTCATATTGATCATCCTCTTCTTTATTCATGATCTCTTTTTCTTTATTGTCTTCTACAGGCCAATCTGTGGTATCATTCCCCTGCTGTAAGGGTGAACCATATTGTGCCTTTGTCTTCTTTGCAATATTATAACTACTATCGGCATTATCTCTTCGTGATCTTGTGGACTTGTTATTTGCAACAGCAGAATTAAGAGCAAGCTGTTCAAGGTATGCCGTGTTACCCGTTCCTCCACCTGATACTGTTGACGCAGTGCCCATTGTATGAGAATCATTTTCATAAGATGCAGATTCAAGTGAACGTGATCGGCTTATACTGGTGTTGTATGATTGCATAGATCTATCATTTGCCTTAGAAGAACCCCTCCTCCTTGGCGGCTTATTGTCATCTGCACCTGGCTCCTCGAAAATGGTGTCGGGCCTTCCACACTTGAAGAGATCAGAACGGCCGGTTACTCTTGATGCCGCATCCTTCACACGTGCAATACTTGGGTTGGTTCTGAGAAACTGTAAATGAGCCATTGGAACCTTTCCGTCCTCATCTTTGTTATCAAGTGAAGAGTTAGGTTGTTGATTGCTGGGCGTTGTACATGCCTGGGTAGGAGCCGCACAGCCAGATGCAATACGCTTAAAGATGGAATCCTTGCGTGGGTCACTAGTCTCCTCGTCATCATCCATAGATCTACTAGCAACTGTATTATCCACAGTCTGTGACGAATCATCTGCACCGTAGGCAACACGATCAGCAGAAGTATCTCGATCAGAAGTACGGGCTGTTGAAAGAGTCTGGAGAACTTGCTGACCTTGAGGTGTTTTGGATAAACGAGATTCCATCACATACTTTGCAGGAGGTGGGGGAAGAGATGATGATTGCTCAGCAGTTGCCTGCATGCCCTTCCTCTTTGGACCGGCCGAAACAACAAACTTCATTGGACGTGGAGCGCTTCGAATCTTTGTCACCGTCTCTCCCCATTGACTATTGGTAATTGGCTCGCGCAAATCAACACCAGCCGCCTCTAATACCCTATCCTCCGGTTCAACATCACCATCTCGAACGATTGATGAACCAGTAGTTGCTTCAGTAACTGATACAACTCGTACGAACCCATCCTCGCCACGCTTCAATCGAATACCCATGGCACTCGAACGGAAGTAGACATCATTTTGACTTGCACTGCTATTAGTCTTGACGAATACTGGCTTGATCTCAGCAACGGGGGGCGGTGGTTCTAATGCCTTGACATTAGCTTGAGCCTTATTCTCATACTTGGATCGAAGATTACCAACAGAACTTGATTTGTTGTTTACATCTCCTTCACTGTTCTCACTGCTGTTGTCGTTCTTTTGTGATCTTATCCACGAGTCTGCCTTCTTGGCATTCTTAGTACCTGCAGTATAAGTAGTTGGTGGATCAAGGTTCTGCGGTGGATCTTCTTGTACGCCAGTTGCATTGTTCACTTGAGGAGCATTACTGTCAACCTCCATTGCGGAAGACGAGTCTCCCTCTCCTACTACTCGCTGTTGAGTTCTCTTCTCAACAGAACTCATCCACATCTTCGCCCTGGTTGACACAGACTTGTTAACAGCATCATCTGCCGACTTGGGAGGTTGCTCTTGTGCACTCTTGAGTAATCGATTGACACTTTCATTAAACTTGGGAGTCTCAAACAATTCACTGTCAACATCGGAACACTTCTCCTTTACTACCTTTACGTCTTTGAAACCATCTTCATCGAGTTCTCCGAAGGGATCCATCATATTGGAGAAACCAAATGGAGATTGTCCTTCCTTCTTGGTACTATTATCGGGTGAGACGATTGGAAGAGTACTAGAAACACCACTAGCATCTGTCGCCACCTTGCTAGCATCACGAGATGACATGACAACATCAGAGTCGGATTCAGCTGGATTATTATTCGACGATTGGGCAGCAGTATTATTAGCCTTTTCTAACCATTGATTGAGAGATCGTTTGCTATTACTGTTATCTTGTTCACTGTGTTGCTGTAGAGGTGCTGATAATGTAGAGGCCTTGGAAGTATCTTCCCCATCCTTGACACTCTCTCCATTTTCCTTATCACTATTATCACTGAGGTTATTAATAAGAGATGGTAATTCAATATCATTCCGTTCCTCTTGTGCTGTCGACTTGGCGGCTACTGCATTTCTAGTCGTCAAGCTTCGAGGTTGAACAGCCGACTCTTCTTCCGAGTTAGAGTCTTCTTCGGCAACAGATTGAAGGTGTTGCTGTGGTGACTCTGGAATAATAGGACTGTTTTGTTCTAATGTATTCTTTGTCAAGACACTGACAGTGTCGTCATCAACAGTTCCATCTGCGCTTACCCATCCACGCTCATAGTCCCAATAACGGCCTGATCCATCGTCTACCTTAGCCGTGGCATTCTCCATTGACTCCTTCCATCCGATAGGTTTCTTTTGGTCGTTGGTCTTGCCGGTCTTTCTCTTGTCAGTTGGACGATGACGAGGTTTCGCGCGGCGTGTTGGTGCCGTGGAATTGCTATAGACACTATTTTCATTGGTGTTTAGGGTATTCACTGTCATGGACTCATCATCAAAGATGGAGTCTTGATCAGTGGTAGGAGAAGATGCTGTTACTGCAGCCTGCTGCGTTGCCATTACTACATCTCTTGATCCAACTGTATTAGCAGCAGTATCACGCTTCTTTCGTATATCAGTAGACTCTGATGCAGGTAGCTTCCTCTTGGATGGTGGAGCTTGTAAATTACCAATAGGCGAATGGTTACAATCTTGACCTTCACCCTTCTCTGGTTCAGTATAATCAACCCAACCATGCTCTGGATCCCAAACTTGACCTTGAGTTGATGCTGCATCTCTAATTGAGTTGAGCCATCCCTTATTCTTGGCACCAGCCTCATTTGCTTCTTGGAGACGTTTGCTAGCGGCACCCTTGTGCCTTCTACGATGAGGTTTGGATGCAGCTGTCCATGTTGATCCTGTGGTGGTACTTGCATAACTCATACTCATGTTATCAATCTCTTCATTGGGACTAAGACCAGGCAATGTTGCATCAGTTGGCGATAGCGACGTCCTGACTTCTCGATGCTCTTCCTCTTCGTCATCTCCGGTATTACTTCCTGGTGACAATGCCAACGAGTCAGGAGATAGAACAACATCAGTATCATCTTCCGAGTGGTTGGTACCGGGCGTGCTAGCATATGAAGTAGGCGATGCGACGCTTCTTCTCTCTCGTTCCTGCTCATCAATCTCAGTACTCATTGATGGTGACCACATGTTTTCTGACTCATCTTCTGGTGATTTCTCAACAACTTCGTCATCATCTTCTTCTTCCATTGAATCTAGCACATCATCTTCCTCATCCTCATCCATTAGATCTGCATTGACAGGATACTCTTCTTCCTTGTCATCTTCATCACGTGATACCAACCAGGATGGCATGGCACCAACCTCAGCTGATCGTGAAGGGGCAACTTGATCCAATGCCATATCAGAATCAAGCTTACCCCACTGTTTCTTGTTTGCATTACGGTTCATAAAGTTGAGCTTGGATAGTGGCTTCTTGGTAGTATCATCTTCGCTCACTGACCTTGGGGATAGAGCAGCAGCATTTGCCACGTTGGCATACGAGTCGCCACCACTTCCCTGACCAACACGAACCTTGGGCAAGTTTCCAAGCAATTTGTTCTTACGAGATCTACCACGAGTTGGAGCTTCACTGTTATTATCACCATATCCATTATCGTATGGATCATAATCGTCTGATCCGCTAGGATCAATTCCTCGGCCACGTGCATCGTAGTAGCCAATACCACTTGATAGAAGACCATCAGCATCAGTTTCTTCTTCGACGGGGGTATTATCTTCAACTTCTTGCATTGCAACATCTTCGTCGACTTGTTGGTCATCTTGTTCTTGATGCTTCTTACGATCTCTCGACTTGGATCGTGAACGTTGCTTTGCCCGAACAATTGCAGGCACCAAAGGTATCGCTGCTAGCGCAGCATACTTCTTTCCTCCACCACTAGACTTGCTACTATCTTGTGCCATTTCAGATCTTGATGCTTCGACAGGATCCTCATTCTCCTCCTTGGCGGATAGTTCACCACTCTCACCAGATCCAATTGCCAACTGACCACCAGGGGGATCGGCCGATAATGATCGTGGGATAGATTCATCAAACGGCTGTCTACTAGACCGTGTGACAGGTCCTTCTCCTCGTCCATCAGTGACATACTCAGTATCTTGACCTTCATCTTCTTCAACCATGGCAGGACTAGCAGCAGCATCACGCTCTTGGGCAATTTGAAGAGCTGCATCATGAGGACTCATACCTGAATTCAATAATCGCAAGAACTGACGTTTCTCGGCAGGAGTGAGACTATTGTAATCAGTCTGATTCTGCTGTGGTGATCCTGTATCTTGACGTGAGATGGATCCAAGAGTGGCTTCATCTCCTTCCTCCATTGTACCCTCATCATCGTCATCTTGACGGTTATTATAACGAGACGAGGCAGCAACAGCTGCGCCAACGCCAACGCCAACAGCAACACCGGCAATTGCCATGCCATTGTTATTGTTATCTTGAGGAGCAGGGGACTCATGACCAGTAACATAATCAGCCTTGGCACGTTCGGCCAATTGACGAAGATATGTATTCTTCTTGTTGGTTGACCATGCCGCAGCCTCAGAATGAAGCTCTGCATCATCATCATTATCATCATCGTAGGCATCATTCCTACTCTTGTTGGATGAGAATGCCGCAGCTGCTGCAACACCGGCTGCAGTACCAATACCTTGAGGATCTTCGTCTTCAGGATCTTGACCTAATATCTCTTCCTCGAATGTTTTCGATTCATACATATCAGTCATTCGAGTCTTGTTGACCTCCTCCCCATCGTTCACAACAGGTTCCTTACCAGTACGTGTAGTAGTAGTAACCAATGTCTTACGTGGATTCTTAATCCTCTTCTTCTTACCCAACTTTAATAACTTTTTAAGTGGATTATTCTTCTTCCTTGGTGAGTTTGGTGGCGAGCCTGCACCACCAGCTAATGCTTGATCGGCATGGAATTGCAATTCAATAGCTGTATCCTCCTCATCTTCCATATCATAATCAGTGAATATACTATCATTATCATCACTTTCATATCCACCATTCTTCTTCCTCTTCTTCTTCTTGTTGATAATATCATGTGCACGTTGTTTAGTTGGACTTGTGGATTCATCATTATTAGCAGTCGTTGCATCAAATGCCTCGTATCCACACATGGTTGCTAATGCTACGGATATACATGCCATTATACCATCTTCTTCTTCTTCGCCTCCTTGGTTGGTTTGTGATCCGCTAGTTCCTCTAGTCTCACCTCCTCCACCACCACTTGACTTTTTATTACGACCACTAGTACCACCACTAAAGAAGGTCTGATCTAAAGACTGATCATCATCATCCTCTTCTTCATACTGTGTTGTCGAAGCTTCATGCGTTGTGCCATTTTCATTAGCATTAAAACAGGCTGCCTTTTCAAGTAAGTTCCAGTTATTCCCCTCTGTATCTTTAGTGGTATCCTTACTATTATCAAGAGTATTATCAACAGTTGTATTAGTTGGTGTAGTACTACGAGCCTGTCGTGGAGGAATACCAGCAGTATCATCATCATCGCTATTTGGTTCAACCAAGTCTAACCCAATCGATGCTCCGTCATTATTTGCTTCGGTATCAATCTCGACATTATTCATGGTATCCTCAATATTCTTATTCTTATTCTTATTGGCGTTGGATGTAAATCCAACACGACGGCTTGCCCCTGCGGCAGCGGCACCTAGTAGACCTGCACCAATCAACTTCCTCCTATTACTAGACTTGTTATTATTGTTGCTGTTGTTTAAGATTCGAGAACGAGGTGGTGAAATAGATCGGACGAATTGTCGCTCATCACCTGGCATTTCCTCCTCTTCCTCATCCTTATCATTAACATCACTATCGCTATCAGATGAGCCAATATCAGTATCATCTAACTGACTCCAAAATCCTGCAACTTTCAGTTGTTCCGGACTACTAGCATTATTGGGTGATATCACATTTGCCGTTGGGTATGATAATTGTTGTTCATATCCTACGTCTCGACTTGCCTCCTCCTCGTCATCTCCATATTGTAACTGACGTCGTTGCTGGATAGCACGCCATCGACTACCACCCTTGTTACTTAAACTTGGCAATTCGCCATCGTCCAATCCATCGTCGTCATCCATATCATCATCTGCCCAATGCATACTTGGTGTGTAATATTCATCTTCCATCTTTTGTTGCTTCTCGATACTACGACTTCGTCTAGCGGGAGATCGACTAGTATTGGCATGTTGTGGCGTGGCAGTTGAATAACCTGACTTGGATGATCGGCCTGTTAATCTACTAAATCGTGAGGTGGTACCAGTGGTAGTTGAGGCACCATCATTGTAGTTGTTATTACGAGGAGATAATGTTGTAGAAGATTTTGATGATTTAGTATCGGGCGTGATACGACGTAGACTCAACCCTAATGATTTTGATTTAGTATTCTTTGGTGATTTGGTACTGTTGGAGAATTGAACTGTATTATTGTTACGAGGGGAGACTGCAGTAGTAAATCCCTTTGGTTGTACTTCTGGTAAGATCGCATCGTCGGTCGCGATCATCATCTTATATGTTCTTTTTTATTATTGCAATAGAATTGTTAACTTGTTAGTACCGCCTTTGCTTTGATACGCAGTTATTAATTGCAATAGTAGAACAACCAACTCGCAACAACAATATCACTACTACGCATCAAAGTATTTATAAATAATTCAACGCACGCCTACTTTGAGCCTCCTCTTCATTCCTATTGGCCAGCGGTGACACTTGTGTAGAAATTTATAAAAATTGAATAAAAGACGCCGTTTATAAGCGATTACTGTACGAAAGCTTTCTCGTTCAGTCAATTGAAATACCGCCGGTATCTTTTTGCAAAGTGCTGCAGGTACATAGTGGAAGGATAGCTCTAGGAGATAGTAAGAGAGGGGGAGAGATGTTAGTCTAAATCTATGCTGCTTCAGTAGTATGTAATATGATAACTGGACATTGATATTGGGGAAGGATACCCCAACCCTTCGACTTATTTCAATACTTAGCCGAAGGTTGTGTTAGTTATTACATACTTCGATAGATTATGTGGCAGATGCGTATTTACTTTAAAGTGCAATTCTATTGTGTGTGCGGATGATAATGTGTGCATAAGACAGGTATTTCTTCTAAAGGATCTACTCATAAGTACTTGTCTAAAATAAATGTACTTAGATCCCTTCTTGTGTTTGATACAGGTTGGTTATTGTACATGCTTTTTGTACATCTTGTGGGAAAGTGTGACTTGTCTACCTGTCCATAGTATTATATACATGATATTGGCCCCAGGCAGGCATGTGATTGAGGCTGTTCTTGATAGACCCATTTATGGAAACGGGATACCTCAAGCCTTGACAATGAGTATCCTTTACTTCTTGTGACAGAGAATGCGTGTTTGGCTTAACGATAAAAACATCTCGTAGATATGCAGTATGTTCTTCTTGGGTCTATATTCTTGCAAGACTTTCTAGAGCTTCCGTGATTTGATTTACAGTCGGAGGAGAACGAGACTTGATGATACTGTTCGGATGATTGTTGTGCAGTAATGTACATGACGACGAAGATGCCGTCGAGCTTGGCCTTGACAATGATACCCTCCTCGTATATGTAAAATCCTCCACATTACGACGAGGAGAAGGTAGAAAGTTCTTCGTGTCGTCTTCTTCTTGAAAGCTTGGCCATTGATCTTCTTCTCTTTCCTCTAAGGAGTGTGAGCTATCATCTTTACCCATAACATTCGTAGGACTTCGATGTTTGAGTAGCATCTGATCTAAGGCTGCCGTGGCTGGAAAATCACAGCTTACGCTACGATTGCGTCTTAAAGATGGAAAGAATGGTAAGGAACCTAATTCATCACTTGATGATGGAGAAGGTGTCACATCTTGGTCAGGAGTGATGGCGGTAGCAGATGCAACACATGACGGTGTCGTCGAAGATGCTACTGCTAAAGTTGATGTGGTTTTTGGCGTGATGGAATCATTACTGACCGATGCTGCAACTGATAGAGGCGGCTGTATAGGTATAGACTTGATTGATGTCATCCATGATGACGAATCTAAGGACATTGCTTTCCTACGCTTCCTTGAATAATAGTACTCGTTCTCATGGCCACTTTCTCCTTGAGCCTCCATGGCCCGAGTAAGATGATTGTCTAGTCCATCAATTGATGATAAATCCTCACAATTGAATGATCGTTTGATACTTGCCCTTTGCATCATACTAATTACCTATATTATTGCAATGCAATTATAATATCTTGTGATAGTATCCTTCTCTTAGAGTATACCACTACAACAAATAATATTGAGCACAGTTTTATTACTCTCTATTCTCCTACATGTTTATTCATGATGTGCTTCTTCGCCATATTAATCAACAACAACTTTGATGGCATCATGTCAAAACAGAATGTTTGCTTCAAATCCTGACATAAAAAATGTCAAAATCAGATGCATGATGTCGTATTAGGGTATATCACATCATCTGGTACTCACTACTTGAAGTTGCTGGGGGGCCTGGAGAGGAGTTGAGCTCAAACTCCCAGGGGAGAAGATCGATCGATTTTATTAACAACTTGCCACCAACCCTATGCAACTCTCTCCCACTTGCAATAGGCAATCAACCCTACTCTAATTATCAACACAAGTAGTACACCATGGCATCAACTCAGCTGCCGCCTACGACAGGCATCAATGGGCGTCCGGTAGCAATATCACCACGCATGATTGTATCACATTCTCAACAACAAACTACCACCACTGATCTAATCCATCGATCAATTGATGTCGAAGGAGGAGGACTCTTCTCATCATTCCTCTGTGGAGGATCAGGCTTTGGATCACCTCGATCGAATAGGAATGAAGTTGACTTTGATATTAACCCCACTGGATCATATGTTGCCGTGCATACGAAACAATGGCAATTGGCAGTTGATCGATTAAAGTTATATCCCAAGGAGGCATCGGTATGGGTCGTTCGATATGGTAATCTTAATGATGGCAACAATACAAATACTATATCAACTTCAGATCGTAGTGGTGTAGTAGATGGTGGAGCAACAATAACATCAGATGGTATGATGACAGTAGCCACACCTCGATCAGGTACAGTAATGACCACAACAACAACCAAACAAAAGTCTGTTAGATGGCGTATGTTACCCCTACATGCAGCATTACTCTTCAACGGTCCAATTGAGGTTATCAAAACATTAATCAAAATCTATCCACAGGCATGTTCGGCACATGATGATCAGGGAATGTTACCACTACACCTGGCCTTTCGTAACGGTTCCTCTGAAGAGATTGTTTTATTATTAGTACAAACATATCCGGAAGCAATTCAACGTGTTGATTATAAAGGACGATTACCCAGTATGTTGGCACCCAAAGATGCCAAAGATTATGGTAGTACTATTGGTGAAGTGTTTGTGAGAGGACCAACATACTACTATTGGGCATCACGTGTTGCCACCGCTGACAGGATGCAATCTGAAAAAGCAATGACTAATAAGATTAAACAATTGGAAGATGATGCACGTATGCATATTGAACAGGGAAGAAACTTGTTAGATAAGACAGAAAAGCAACTGACAGAAGAAATCGAGGCATTAACTATTAGTAATGTTGAATTGAAAGAACGGGTAGTATGGTATGAAACAAAGTATGATGGCGTCGAAGAGAAGGAGAAGGTATTGGTTGATCATACGAATAGTTTAGCCGAACGTCTACGATTGACTAGTTTAAGTGAAGAACATTTGGCTACAAAACTCGCCAAGTTGGAGGTAAGGTTACAAAACAAGGAGACAGAGCTGGAACAGGCAAGAGCGTCTGCTAATGAAGAGAAGGATATGTTGGAAGCTCGTGCGGCTCAGCTTGAACGAAACCTTATTGAGTCTGAACACAAGGTGGAGTCTCTAGTCGATCAACTTGCAAATAAGGAGGAACAGGCAAATGAAACTAATGCCCAATTTGTAAAGGAGCGTGAACTCTTCGAGAAGCAGATTCATGCATCAAAGGAGTGTTTAATGGAGCTTATTGCCTCATCCAAGGAAGACAAGCGCATATTTGAACAGGATACTGCTGAGCTCCGTCAACAACTAATGTTGGTACAGGGAGAAGTACAAAAGACTAGTCTTGACGAGAAGCGTACTCATGAAAAGGATTCTCAAGAGTTGCGCAGTCAACTCAAAGCTATACAGACTGACTTACAACAGAGTAAAATGGACCCATCTTCTCCAGCTGTAAAGGCAATTGAAGATCGTTTGGATAACTTGCAACAAGAAGTAGCTAACAATACACTCTCATTTCAAAAACGTGTAGAGCAGATGGAGGCCGAGGAGGAGAAACAGCGAGCTACAGTGCTTGAAAAGCAAATATCATCAGCAACAAAGATTGAAAATCGATTGGATACTCTACAACATGAGATTGAAAGTGCCAAGTCATACATGAGTAGTACTCAAAGTATTCGTAAGGCAAGAGAACCAGAAGATGAGGAGGTATTTGAAACCTATGTGAGTACCAAAAAGAACGCAGACACAGGCGAGAGTGGAAGAAGTGAGTATTATGAAGCTAGTCCAGAAGATGAGAGAGATGATTATGAATGCGCAATTGATACTAGTTACTCGAATGAGAGTGAATTGGACAAGGCGTTGGCAATAGGTAACTTGACTGTGGAGCAAAGAGAGGCGTTAGAAGATTTGGACTTGAGTGGAGACAGAGATCAGATTGCAATGAAGTTGAGTCTGATTCCAGGTCTTACTAAGAATCAGATATCATTACTTGTTGATGTTGCATCATCACTAGTAATGTAAGAGAGTATGTATGTTGGATAGGTTTGAATGTATAATATGAATGTGATGGCTAGGACAGATAATGATAATGAAGAGTAAATAAGCGAAACACAAAGTAATCAATGTTATGTCCCAAACGAATTAGGGCAACCTATACTACTAAACAAAGTTGGATTGTCGTTCGGCTCATTCATTGAGTTCAGAGTTTTCATTTCATTTGCTGTAAGCTCCCAGTCAAAAGTATGTACTTGCTTGGATAGTCCAACTTCACACTCTTCCCCAATACATCTTCCCATGTTGTTAGACGAGGGTCTAATCGAAGCTGCCATTCCATGTTGTAAGACCCATTTCAATGCTACTTCATCTACACTCTTTTCATGGGCAGCTGCAATCTTCTTTAGTACAGGACTGTTAGCAATGGCATTATTGATTGACGATACTTCTCCCGTTTGTCCATATGAAAAGGTTTTAATACCAGACTTCTCTCCAAGAGTTCTTAGACCGTGTACGTCTCTACCCATACCTACATGAACCATGATGTAATTGACTGCTGGTTTAATCTTGGCAGTTTCTAGCACACTCTCGAGAGAGAAGGGACAGTAATTGATTACACCAATCGATCTCGTCTTCCCTTCAGCTAATAACTCTTCTAATACTCTCCATTGCGCTTGAATCACCTTTGAATTAGGACTATCTCGTAGCATTAACATATCAACATTATCAACATTCAAGATACGTAAATCTTCCTTAATTTGATCATATGCGAGTGCTGCTGCATCTTGTGGTGATATATCTAGTGGTGGCTTTCTAATCTTTGTATTTAGGAATAGCAACTTCCTCTCATCTTTGTATTTCGATAAATACTCTGCAACTCCATCACGTTCAATTCCTGGATGGAAGTCGATGTGTGTGATACCTTCCTGTCTCGCATATTGTATTGCTCTAAATGTTTCATCTTTTGACAATCCTGCAGTATTTAATGCGAGTGTAGGAAACTTTACATTATTACTGAGAGTCCAGTCAGGTATCTTTTTTGATGTTTTTGCTGCATTAGCCGGTTGGTGTAGTAGCGAAAGTGAAGCTACCGCTGTACCAATTGCAAGTGCAGATCGACGATTTAGAGATATATCCGACAGTCTTATATCCTCATCATTAATATCTTCCCCATCAACATAAAATTTTATTGCTCGAACACAAGATGTGAGTAGTTTGTTGGAGGTTAATGGTGAAGAGGGGCAAAAACTGTATACTCTGCTCGAATATAGGATAGTATCCAAGAAGAACAATACAAATATCCCAAGCCTGATCATATTGTTGTCAAATAACCACCTTCAAACAGCATGATCTCTTGCTCCCCTTGGTTGCTAGCTGCTCTCCCCTTAGACGTTAGATCGCCACACTTGTGTAGCAATTATCCAGAGTTGATTGAGATGAGGGGGGCGGACTATTGAGTGAGAGATGATCAGATAGGCTCTCGCCATGGTTGTCCTGATGAGATGGATCATGGAGATATCTTTGGCAATAATGGTATAGTCGTTTTATACAACGAACGATTAGTTAGGTACTGCAATGGCATGACAATTTGAAACATCAACACACAACATGTAGGCGGGTTTAGATAATGGAACATCCCCTTAAGAAGGAGGTGTATTTGCAAATGTATATATTTTGTATATTCATTATTACTTATGATACATATTTTACTTAATTAATAGTAGTTGAGTATCGTAATATATGATGTCCAAAGAAGAATCACAAGTAGAGAGCAAACTTTTCATTTAGTACTGAGTTCTGTAGTATACGATAGGATAGAAATAGAAGGTAGTAGTATACGGTAGTTAGTACAACGGATTATATCAATGTATAGTTTTTATCAGATTCAGATGGTATGTTCATGAATTATTTTTTTACGTTGCAAAAACGATATTTTCACTTTAAAAAAATATAGTTAAAGAGTGGGGAAGTACCACACTGTAGGCACTCGCTTATGATAGTAGCACCATTTAAGATGAGATGACAATTTGTGGTGTACTATTAAGCTCTGATTTCTCACGCTTCAACCTGATGGAAATGAATCCAAGTCCCATAAAAACCACACTAACAAAATTTGTTAGTAAAATGCAAAAGATGAATTTCTGACATTCAAAAAATCATTTATGGGACTTGGATTCATTTCCATCCAAATAATCATTAGAAATCAGAGCTTAGTAATAGAGGCAACATAATCACTTCATCGTCTAAAAGCCTTTATTACCATAAGCGAGTGCCTACAGTGTGGGAAGTACTTAAATTATAGCTTCGTGTTGTATTGTAAAAGCTCAATCAACAAATTAATCAGTTTCCTGTTGGCATTGGATTCTCCTCAAGTCAACAAAGACATTAGGGTTAGAGCTTCAATCTATCACCTGACCGACGTGCTTCACAGCAATAAAAATAATCATTGATCTCCCTTCCTCTCATCACGCTTTAATCGTATTAATTATTCTTCCATAATAGAAGAATAGAACTTTGCGTTGCAATATGCGTTGGTTTAATCCAAAGAGTTATGATAAACCTTCTAAACGAAGTGGACACTCCCTTACTGAAGTAAATGGTGTAGCGTATCTCTTTGGAGGCGTCAGTGTTTCAAAAACAAACAACAATTCAACCACTGACGATTCAGCAGCGGATGTAGATCTTCTTCTCAATGATATTAACGATGAGCAGGAAAACAAAAGTAAACAAAGACGACGACAACGTTCGACAGGTCCAATGAATGATATGTACAGGTTGGATTTATCTGGCGGTGGCAGTCCTGATTCTGATTTGTAT
>Ga0214481_100364_pt1 | contig 23970 bp, 20 predicted proteins | sample M1_20Mar14CPVII9_4_FD_165057 | JGI IMG/M metagenome (GOLD analysis project Ga0214481, IMG submission 165057) | Marine eukaryotic communities from Monterey Bay, California, United States - M1_20Mar14CPVII9sort6BwellG10 | ecosystem: Environmental > Aquatic > Marine > Unclassified | place: USA...
AGATGTATTGTATATTATGTATTGATTGATATTGTGGAATTATTAATCCAGCTGGGGTACGATATTGTACGAAGAGGAGCAATCAACGTGCTTTCGAGTTGAGTATGTTCGATTGAATTATATTGGGGGTGTGGGAGTCGTGGTAATAAGCACTGTGCTTCCTGTTATGCCTAATAATAGGAGTCTATTGACACTACGTTTATCATCGGTATTACCGTGGTTATTAACTCCTCCGCCTCTCCTATCATCATGATAACAATCACACTACTCACTACATAACAACTAACAACATCACTTTGTAAAAATGAAAACTGATTAACGGTGACTCGCCATATTTACTCATTCACTCACATAATATGCATTTTGCATGCAAACTAATATGCAACCATGATGGGCCGCTTCCTACTCACTCTAGGAGCAGAGTATCAAAGTATTAGTATACATGGATAGTGCATCGTTCTAATGATAAATCATTCTACAATAGTTGAAAGTTTCAGCATATAATATCTTTAATTGAGCTTATAATACACATCACAAGTTGTTGATAGACTACGATATCCATCAACATCAGTATCATCTACTCTCTATCATATCAACATCACGGATATTACCTTGATTGTGGCGCGGCAAAGCGGAAGATATGGGATGCTGTTCGAGTATACCACATACCAAACGTCGATATCGTGATCCAGCTGATCTTGATGAGATCTATGTAGATGAAAATAATGAGGAGATTATATTACCCATGAGAGAGTTTGGAAATTATCGTGCTGGATTAACAAACATTGTGCCAGATGATATTGATGGATTGCCATCAACACATTTATATGCACATTTAGCTACTGATCCTGATACTTTGTTGTATGAAGCTGAAATTGATCAGGGTAGAGCATTTCGATGTATTCGACCTTGGGTGAGAGAGAATGACGTATATGTTTGATGTTTGATGTATATCTTATTTGCAATTATATTTACACCACATCACACATCTTTACAGTTCTTATTTTATATTTGCCCTCATATGTGGGCGTATCTATTGACCAATACTATAATGGGTGGTATTGGAAAGTGTTTTCAAGAATGTTCATGTGACGAATCACTTTGTTGGTTGAGAAAAGAATACAGTACCAGGACGTGGTTTCGTGTCTATCCGAATAGAATAGAAGTGAATTATCCAAAGGTTAGATTCTTTGGATGCTTAGGTTGTGGCAGCTGGAATGGAGATCAAATAACATCACATCCATTTGATCGAGGAGCATTCGGATTCCGGCCAGTCAGATGTGGTGTTAGAAACTATTTATGTTGTATATGGAATGTATATGGAGGTGATGTGGCAAGACAAAGATGTCAATGTAATGGTTCATTATGGCCAAGATTCTTTGATTGTGGAGGTAAGGAACGAAAGGATATATAATGCTTTGCTGAAAGGTATATATACTAACGAACATTCTTGTACATAATATTTTAGGCTGGTGGTGTGATGAATGGTGCTGTGACATATGTTGTTGTACATACCGCTATCCTGGCTTGGCAGATGCCGATGAGACTTCAATAGCGGCAGGAATAGCTCTCCAATCATATTACGAAGGACGAGTATTAACACGAGATGACTTGAACAAATGTGTGCAATACTGGAGAGATAATATAAGTGAAATGTCTGATCCGGTCGGTAGGAAAAGAGACGTTTGTTGGTAAGTTGTACATATAACTTTTGACTTGCTTACTCTTGTGTATCATATGGCTTTGCTATTAATCTCTTGCTAATGATATCATCTCTATTCATATGATTGCATACACAAATAGTGAACCATTTTCTATCCCATGTTGCACGTGTAGTTGGTGTTATGAACATGTATGCAACTCAAAACGGAACAATCCAATAGAGGAAGATGACCCACACAATACAGTTGAATGGATGGAGGTGTACAATCAACATGTTGAGCTACGAGAGAAACAAATACATACATATAAACAATATACAGGCCCAGTACAGAAGAGTACAGTTTGTAAAGCAGCGGGATGTAGACGAGTCTTTGGTAGACGAGGACTTATATTCTGTACCGAAGGATGTTGTGAGCCTGCTTTTAAAAAAGGTGACCCCGCACCACCATTTAAATACCAGGATATTGATGATGAGAATGACGCTTCGGTGATATTGCAAAAGGTTTTAGGTGATCCTCCTATCAATGTTACATATCGACGATGGCAACGGGATGATAATACTGGTACTGGTACTGACGAAGAAGAGTTGAAGATGGTCCTTCACCATTCACCACCTCTCAGAAAGTCAAGGGTAACAAATACCCATACCTTAGATAAGATAAATGAATAAACAGATAATATAGAGACGATCCAGATATCAGATAGACGGGAAAGCAGATAATTAAGGCAAACAACTTCTTGTACGGCCGTCTTCGTGATGGTCTGTCTTTGCAAAAAGATACCGACCAACCATTTTTTGAATGATGATAATTTCGAGTTGCATTGACAAACATACTCTTCTATTGTTCTATTCAATATATATACAACAAACCATGGTAAAGAAGAAGCCATTCATCGATAAAAAGTCCGCCTCAGTCTATCACGTCGTACGTCGCTCACAACGAGATGTCGGCACTGAGGCCACCTCTGAAACATTATCAGACTTTGTTTTAATGCCAAGTCCTGACAACAATGATAAACGTCAGAAGACTACTACTACATCTACTACAACAAGTGTTACATCGATATCAAGAGAGGAATATAATGATATAAAACGTAATCCCAAATCGAACAAGATAGACTTTACTACAATTAAAAATCATATCCAAAAAACAAATTTACATGATACACAATCATCAACCTACTCACAATACACTAAACCAATATCATCAAGTGGTACCTACCTCTCATCCAACATACTACACGAAGAAGATGCAACAAACCTATCAAAGTTATTTACCGACAACACCAACAATGAATTAGATACAGCATTAACAGAAGCAATGGCAGTACATGAGGCTGATAGAATGTTAGATTCAATTGCATTAACAACTGATTGTTTAGATGATGATATTGAAGAAGCGTTATTTAATTATAATGAAGATGAGTTTGAGGAGATATTGGATGATTTTTGTTTCACTGCTAATTTGGAAGTGTTGGATGATGCTGATAATACTGATAATGACAATGGTGAAGGAGGGGGAGAGTTTAATTATGAACAGCATATACAACAATTAATGGAAAAGGCACGTAAGTTAGATGCAGGTGAGTATGATAATGGTGGACGTGCGATGGATGAGGAGGAGGCGAATTTCTTTGGTGGCGTCGTGCCATTGCATGGACGTATTGAAGAGGAAGATGTTGAGGATGATAATTTTGATTATGATCAATATGGTCAAGAAGAGGAGGATAGTTTAGATCGTGAGTTTAATGTACAAGATGAAGAAGATAATGGACACAACAATGCATCAGCGGCAGCGGCAAAACTAGGAGATGAAGAACAACGTATATTATGCCAAAAGTTCGAGGAGGCATTACTCGAATATGACTCCGACGATCTTGGAGATTTAGATGAAGAATGTGAAGAAATAGTCGGTGATCGGCCATTGGAAGGTGATGTCCAACTAGAGGCGGCATTGGATGAATTTTTAACAGATAATCAAGATGATATATTGATTGAGGGTGATAAGGCATTAATGCGGGGTATACCCAAGCATATTAATAAACGAACGGGTGGTAGTGGCTACTCGGCGTTGGTTGGTACTAAAATGGTCAATGCTGATCAATTACAGCAGGAGAAGGATACATTATTAATCAATATTGAAGAATCAAAGAAACAAATGCAAAAGGATTTAGCAGATGCTGATGCAATATTGGCAAATCCGGAAGTTGATTTACCACCCGAGGAGGTATTCATCGATGGTAAATCCTACTTTACAGAAACATCACGGAGTCAATGGGATTGTGAAAGTATATTATCAACGTATTCTAATTTGGATAATAATCCTGTTGTTATTGGTAGGAGGAAGAAGAAAAAGAAGAAGGGTAAGAAGACGATGACAATGGATGAGAATAGTGGTGATGTCATACCCGAGGATGGACCAGTTAAAATTCAACTATCAAGTAAAACTGGATTACCACTAGGTATTTTCAATAACATTGATGAACAATCACCTGAACAAGATGATGATGATTACTACTACAATGACGAAAGCGAGACATATATAAGTATCAACCGCGGCGAGGCACGGGACAAATCGGAAACAAAGTTGGAAAAGAAACAACGCAAGGTTGCTATTAAGGAAGAGCGTAAGATCTGTCGTATGCAAAAGAAGATTATGAAGGAGGCATTTAAGGAAGAGTTTATGAAGAGAGGACAGGATGTGATTGATAATGATGTTGGTGGTAGTACTGTGTTTCGATTTTAAAAAGTATGTGATGGAGGTGAGTAAGAGAGAGCTGATAGTCAGCTGCTTGGACTTGGGGAGATACTAGGAAGCCTTCAATAACTTTAATTGTATATTAGGAATACGAGTAAGCTTGTTTAATAGTTACACATAGCAATGATAGCAGACAGTGGCCATTCAACAAAGATATCGACTTTAGTTTGTGAAAGATACCCTTCAATTTGTGGTGGCCCTCCGTTGCTTGCTAGGTCAAGTAAGCAGCGGCAACAAGTGAATAGGCGCCAGTCTAACCAATTGAAGTGCGATAGCGTCCTTTGGTATTATTCTCGCCAGTATCATTTAATTGCGCAGAGTATAATTGCAATTTCAATGATATACACATAAAGGTACCAACCACAATAGATACACATAATTGCAAAATGAATGAAATAACAATATTATTAGCAGGTGATGACCCATCAGCCAAACCTGACTTCTTGGCAACAGTTGAACCAATACTACCTAAGCAATTACCATTTACATTACCATTTGAATTGATATTTGATGGTTATACAAGAGAATCTTGGTCATCAGGAAGCAGCAAGGATACTAGTATTAGTGAAGGACAACAAAGTAGTAACGATGAATGGCAATCATGCTATCTAATAAGCACCGACGGTAGGAACAGATTACCAGGATTTCTACAATATTTACAAGGACGTAAAAAGGCTGCAATATGCAAATTTGATAATGATGATGCATCGAGTAATCTATTAGTTGTTCCGTACGATCCTCCGCCACTTCCACTTGACAAGCTACCAGATGGAGTAGATATTAATCAAGTATTGTTTGTTCGATATTTGAGAGATAAGAATATGCTAAAGAAGAAGGATAATGATGACAGTGATGCTGCAAAGATGATTGAGCAACAAAAGGTATTAGAACAACAAAAGAAGGTGCAGCAACAACAACAACTCAATCAACTAAAACAACAGCAGAAGGAGAAGCAGATGAAGATACAGCAGCAAAAGATAGTACCGATACAACAAAAGAAAACACCAATAGCAACAGCACCACCTTCCTCATCTAACAATATGAAAGTAGGAGGAGGTAGTGGTTTACTCGGCAAGCTATTAGGTAAACAACGCAAAACCGAGACACACTTAGACCTAGTCCGTGGAGAAAAGACCTCCTCTGACATGACATTTGATCCAACGACAGGTGCCGCGGGATGTATAAATGCCTTCCGTACCAAGATATCAACTGAATTAGAACAATTCAAATCGAATCCAACCATGCATATACACAAGATTACCATCTCATTATCCGAGTTAATACGATCGGTAGTACCAACATCAGAACGAGATAAGGTAACATTAGATGTATTCAAATTTACTGTTTATGAACAAGTAGAAGAGGTCGGTATGGATAAATGGATTGCAGCGAAAGAACCAACTGAGTATTTCATGGATGAATGTATCATTAATGTATACAAGGAAGGTCATTGTCCTCCTGATGTACTTGAGGATATTAACAAGGCTGAACTGCCTGGAAAGTCCGCGTTTGTACTTCTTTATCATATTATTTCATGTGTCCAATAAAACTCTCGGTGATTTGGATACTTCATATGAACTCAGTTTGTCTTTATTGACTTCCTTTGTAGCCCACATGTACTAACATAAGTTACTATCTCCTCTCTTTCATCTTCATAATCCCGATAACGTGCATCTTCCAGATGAAATTAAAGGTGCGACACGACATATAGTTGATACACAATCAAAGGCTATACAGCGTAAGGAGGCCAAGAAGCATGAAGAATTGAATAGAGGAACGGGCGGAGAAGATAATGTTGTCGTATTGAACTCAAATAAGAGGGATAGAAGGACTCTAGAACAAATTCAAAAAGATTTAGAAGGAGAAAGTGAGGATGTGAAAAGAAGTCGGTTTGATTAGTAGGAAAGGTTGTTTTGACTATATAGGTTCACTAATTGTGACAGTTGTTTCTACAGAAGTAGTAACTCCTACGGTATCCACACCACCGCAATATGATTGCCGATCAATCATTGCATGTATGCCGGCACCTATTCCTTCATCTGGGACGGTACATTGATCTCTATTGAGAAGATTTTGCCGTGCTGTTAATTGAGGAACTTTATAGTGTCTAAATAAAAAGCTTACTCTTTGATAACAATTAAATGAACTCCGCTTCCATTGGCAGAAGCCACAGAAACTACCCGTAATACCGTATAGTCTACCTTTCATTTCTGCCTCTATACTTTCGAGACATGGAATAGCAAGATTATCGCTTGGGAAGACTAATTCTCGGAGCAGAAAAGTAGGGTTTTGTGTAGTTGGCCTCGTTGGATTAGTCGTTGTAGATGGCTGTTGGGAGGGTGTGTATGATGGCTCAACTGGTGATCTAGTTGTTGTTGGAAGTTCAGAATTACTTGGAATTGCAGTCAATGTTGGCTGTGATGAAGGTTGAGACGAAGGTTGTGACGATGGAAGAAACGAGGGTTGTGAAGATGGCTCATTAGATGGTTTTCTGCTGAAACTCGGCCCAAGTGATGTAGGATCTAATGAAGGTTGGTTTGTTATTGGAACACTACTCGGTTGCTTCGAGGATAATGGTATCACTTTGGAATCATTTCCCGATGGTGGTATAGAATAAGATGGTATCAAAGAAGGTACTTGATTATCTTCACTAATTCCACTTAAATTAGAAACCTGTTCACCAATGTCATCTTTGTCACTACTACTACCAAATACTATCCCTAGTACTACTGCTGCTATTATAACTGATAGTAGAATGATCAAGAAGCACACAACTCTCCGTCTTCTAGTGGTTGGCGGTTTCACTCTTTCTTCTTCTCTAGATTGATTAATGACAGGTGCCAAGGTCAAACCATTACTCAAATTTGTTTGGTTTTCTAATCGATCTAAATCATCGTCAGCTGCATATGATACTACCTCAACAGTTGCAACATCTGTAGTTGCATTATTATCTTCTTCTGTATCTTCAATAGTTGCATCATTATTTGTTTTTGTATCTTCTGTAATGTGTTCACTGGTCCTTGTGTCAACGACAACTTCCTCATTTGATTGTATATCTATTTCCTTTTTACTCTTTGGGAATGCAAATGTTCCTTCGAAACTCTCCTCAAATGTATGCTCTCCTTCAATACGTAGTTTACCAATATCTTTATCATTCTTATTTGTATCTATTTCGTTCTCTGATATAACTACATTTAATCTACCCACACTCTGAATATTCTTCTCTACATTATCACTTGATTCCGTCTCTTCTAATAAATCTATTTCGTTTGTGCTGTTATTATCAATCGATTGTTCGATGTCATTAATCTGTTGTGAAACTCGTCCTAAAGGTGTGTGCTTACCAACTAATTCTTCTGCACTTAAACCTATGTATGTGTGTGGAGGTATGTATATGAGCGAGTAATACCTGTATGTCAAATGTTATGATGAATTGCAAAAAAGTTAGTGCACCATGGTGCATAATATACAATAGAGCGTACCTTTAACATATGATCCCGCATAATCAGATGAATACCCTTCAGTCTTCTTAGCCTTCCGTACAAACCGCCATTGCGGTGGATCGGGTGCTATCGTCGAGCTTGGTGATATTGGAGATGTCGGTGCATCATCTAGATCATCTGCAGATGAAGGCATTGTTTGTAATTAATCACTACTTCGTGTAGTAGAATTGCCGTAATCATCGCTATCATCGGGAATAATGATGGTACTATCACCTTCATCTTTACTAAGATTATCTACTGCCATAACTAGTGCTATGCTGATGATCGTCATACATTGAGTTCATATGCTACCTTTTTTTGTACATCTATCTGCCTACTACGAAGTACAACCATATTCCACATGTAAGCATTTCAGGCAAAAACCAAACTCTCATAAATAAAATAAAAATGAGCATATGATGTGCACATAATTGATAATTGATAGTTGTCAATCTATTGCAATAAAAGCATTTCGTAACCAACAGTACTGTCACTACATCAGTCTTTGACGGCCTTTCGACCTATAGTGTTTTGGTGGCGGTTATCATAGTCATTAATACCAATTTTTTTAGCACCAATAGGTAGCTCAATACGATATCAAAAAGCCTCAAAATTACTTATACAATAATATATCGTAAAGAATACAAGAATAAGTGTATATAATAATCTGATTATCAACGGTATTATTTGCAATCTCTCTACGGCAAAGACACTCCACAAACTACACTGCAATACCTCTTGCAAATACATTACAAAAAGCAATATACAACATGGCGGATAGCCAGACAGAAAATGATGATGAATGCGGTATATGTTTGGATACACTAACTGCTGCAGTAACTCTACCATGCAATCATAAATTCTGCGCCGCTTGTTTGGACGGATGGAAATCGAAATTCAGTTCTTCTTTCAAAAAAGAGAGGAGCAAGTCATGCCCTTTGTGTAGAGAGAAGATCCCTCCATCTAAAGATATGTTTATTCAATTAGATTATCACCGTAAGCAGAAATGTGAGTTGGAGGCCAGAGGCGAGATAACTTCGGAATATTACATGGATCAAGTAGAACTGTAAAAGGGTTGGAAGAAGAGATTGGTGATTATGATGGGGAAGGCTTGGATTATGACGGATGTATGGAAATGCCTGGATATATCTTTAACGCGTTAAAGAATCATAAATGAAGAAGGTTATGAAATGGCTGGGATCTCCTGTTGATAAGAAGAGATTAAGTGCAAGATATCCCGATCATGTAAATTCCACTTTAGTACACTTGGCAATTCATACTAACAATTCTAACTTGCTGTCCATATTGTTGCAATACGGGGCGGATGTCAACGCATTGGATGCAGAGGGATGGAATCCTCTCGTTTTTGCAACAGTAGATAGTTTTGAGCAGGCTAAGATATTGCTAGAATGGGGTGTGGTGATAATTCTACCACGTGATTTTTTGAATAAAGTTCGAGATAAAGGCCTATCCAATAGGAACGCATTCATTCAGATAACAAAGAAACAAGGAAATGTCAAATTAGCCAACCTTATCTCATCAGAGTTTGGAGGTCGACGATGTGAGGTAATCAACTTACCGAATCATCCACATTTGAATGGCAAGGCATGTGTAGTAGAAAAGTATATTACCAAGAAGGACAAGTATAAGATCATATTCGAGGGATCGGGTAATGCAGCACTTGTCGGCCCAAACAATCTCAAACGTCGGGATAGAACTCCGCTCGATTGTGGGTATTATATCACGTTCAAGAAATGTAAAATGTCTCGCCGTGAGTTTGCAACCAAAGAAGAGTGTCAAGCATATGTGACTTCGTTGCATGGAGTAAAAGGTGCCGCCGAGGAGTTGGCAAGTTTGAAGTTATGAGATTCTATATGCCGTATCATAGACTATAGGTATAAGAGAATATTAGGATATAAGGGTACAACATTCCCAAGAGAAGTATCTTGATGGAAGAGGAGAAAGGCCCAAGCTATACACTTCTAAGGCTCGAGCTAATAATCGGTATTCAACCAATATTGTGATTGATGGTAACATACTAACTTACTATATTTGAAGTAGATTATTCATTCATATTCTTCTCTTCAGATTTCTTGCCCTCTCTCTGTTAATGACCTACTTATATCGCTTACACTTACATGTTCAATCCGTTGAATACTTTTGGTGGTGTATCTTCATCTTCAATGATCTCAAGAACCTTATTACTCGCCTTCTTATCAGTAATGGAGGCTACACATACATCGGCTACCAAATCACGCGAGATTTCACTGGTGGAAAAGAGAAACAAAACATGATCAGATTGGGTATTAGAGAGGCGTTCAGGTGTCTGTACCAATACACAAGAACTCACCCGGCATTTGTTGTATCTTCTGCCAAGATTTTAAGTGATCCAGATGGTGCCTTGGCCTTTAATCCGCCAGGCCTGACAATCGTGTAGTCCATACCAGATGCCTTTAGATAATTCTCGGCTACTAACTTTTCATCTAGGACATTACCGAAAGCATTAGTTACCACGAAACCCGGCGACTTCTCCTGTCCCCAGTTCCTTCCATTTGTCAAGATTGAAGATACGAGTACTACCTTTTTAACACCGGCGGCCTTTGCAGCATCCTTTATCAAATAGACACGAGGGAAAGTCATGGTATCGTATCAAAATGAGATGTCAATATATACTAAAATTAAAACACGTGCATATAACTAATAAAAACATAGATATGTGATATAACTTACAATTAGCTTGCAAGTACCAACATTGTCAACCTCATGAGCGGCAGCATTCATTTTCAATGGGTTTCCTGGTACAAACCCAACAGCAATTACAAGTGATTGTGCTCCGGATAAAGCTGATGTTAGATCCGATGTTGCCCCGGTGACTGTTTATTTAATCAGATGATTGCATATTTTATTGTTGTTTTGTATATATTGTTATTGATAAGAGGGAAGAAATTGCAATTGCGCAATTGAATGAAAAGAAATCCATGAGAGTGAGGTTCAAAGAAAATAACTTAAAACAAAAGTATTGTACAAAAACTAATATACATACCATCCAACTTTCGTAATTCTAATCCAGCAGCATCCAAACTAGGTACCTTCTGTACCATTGCACCTCTAACAACTGTAGAACTTTCACTCAATGCCTTACTAGCCTTGTCTACATTACGAACACCAGCAATAACTGTTTGGTTTGGAATAGCAGCAAGTCTTTCAAGGATACGTCGTCTATATTATAATACCATTTAATGATGATATGTGATAATATCATTCCGAGTGTACATAAGGATGACAAGATGGGCGTATGATTATCAGATATATAGCACATTCCATATAAAAGACACAATAGAGATAATGAAAGATGAGACATATCATATGTTCAATTTTTTTGGTCATCGTGAAACTACACTTACCCAGTCTGTCCCGTAGCACCGGCAACTACCACAGTTGGTACCTCCTCAGCCATAGCAGGTTTTGATGTAGTAGAAAGTAAAGTAGCTATAGCAGCAGTTGTTGTTGTTGTAGATTTAGTAAAGAAATCTCTTCGAGAAGAAGTTGCTGCATCGTCATTATTATTTTCAGAACCGTGCAGCGAAGACGATGATGACACCGATGATAAACGGTTATTGAGAGGTGCTGGGGCTAGGAATGCGGTCGATTGACCGATGGCTAACAGTATTGCAAGGTTGGTGGCGGTGAACATGGTGAGTATGAGCAAATGAGCACTATTGAACAGATTGAATGACGGCAATGACGAAGAAAAAAGATACTCTCATAAAAAAGGTATCCTGCCTGCCTAGAACACTCGTCACTCGACACTTCATTTATGTATGCATGCCAATGCTCTTTGATATGATTGAGTTGGTGGATGGTGGTCAGAGAAGAGGATTGGGTATGTTACAATAGCCAATTACAATAGAGAATTAAAGTACCTCTGGTAAAGCAGAGCAGTAAGTTGTGTCTAGAGAGTCGGCATAGCTGCAACAGGAAGAAGCAAGAGTATTTTTGCAGAGACTTAGGCATTGGCATACGACATAACAAACAATCAAACAATCGTTCAATCAATATGAGCAACAGCAATAATATGGAAGATGGATTAGAAATACCACCCGTTACCGATAATAGCAATGTAGATCCAGAGAACCCTTCCATGTTCACTGCAGAGGAACAAGAAGAAGTACGATCATCATCTGCAACAACATCTTCCACCAATAGTAAGAAATTATGGCAACGTACTAGCTTTCGTATGATCATCCTTCTACTAATTATAGGTGCGTGTATTGGATTGGCTGTTGGATTCACTGTTAATAGAGATTCATCTGCTGCTGAAAGTTTAACTGGCGAGGAACCTACAACTCAGTCTACATCAAATACTAATAATGATAATGAAGGAGAAGGTGATAATACACAGAAAGTTGCACCAGTAGAGCCGACAACTACTAAACCACCCACTAGTAGTGAATTTACTTTCCCACCAACAACATCACCTCGACCTACTGGACTATTATTAGACAATTACAACTCACCTCAACCAACAATTACAAATTCAATATACAATAATATAAATCAAGGTTCGACAGCCGAATGCACCTCCAACCCAAACCTATTAACAACACCAGTCATTGTAGATAATACATGTACCTTCCAAAAAGTACAAACTGTGAAAGTTACTGCACCAGTACCAACCGGTAATAACACAATACAAAAGAAGTTATCTGGTGGTACATCATCCTATGATACCAACAATGCCTTAATTGTATCATATAACTCAGATGGTACCGCTGGCGCGGTATGGACAATCACAAAAGAAGGTGATAATGCAAATTCATGGGATGAAACTGGTATATTACAAACTACTGATGAAGATCAATTAGGATGGAGTGTATCAATAAAAAACAAAATGGCAGTGGTAGGTGCACCGGGACATAATGGACAAGAAAAAGTACAAATGAGTCCACCATTCGATTGGTATTGGGCAGGCAAAGGTAAGGCAATAGTCATGTCACAACAAGATGGAGAGTGGATTGAGGAGGCTGTACTATTGCCTAATGATGAGTTTGATATTGATGATAATTCAGCATTTGGTAGTACCGTTGATGTGTCCGAGAGTGGTGATATAATTGCCATAGGCGCGTGGCATGATCGTGGTTCTCGCGGGAGTGTTTACCTCTTTGGAAAGGATGATAGTAGTAGTGGTGGTTGGACGGAGATACAGAAGTTGGCACCCATAGATGCACGTCGATCACAGAGTGACCATCTTCATGGTAACTTTGGTTATACAGTGGCACTTACTGACGACTATCTTGCAATCAAGGCACCGTATGACTCGTACTCTGGATCAACCGACTATTATGATCCAAATCGTGGTATGGTACATGTATACAAGAAAGGTATAGATGGTCAATTTGAAGAAGTAGATCGTCTTTGTACACCCGAGGGTTTGCAGGTTAGAGAGACGTTACGAGATGTAATCTTCTTGGATGATAGTCGTCTATTACTTGTCGGTGCACCAGGGAAGAATAAAGTATACGTCTTTGAACGAGAAGTAGATTCTGATGAGTACTCGAAGACTGCAGAACTAACTCCATCTGATGGAGAGAATGGAGAGAGTAAATTTGGTATCAGTCTATCTGGGAAAGGCACAGATGTGTTGGTTGGTGATATTGGTAATGCACGATCATATCTGTTTTCATTAGAGGATGGAATGTGGAAGGAAAAGGCCAAGTTCGATGGTGTTAATACTGTCATGGCAGATGACAAGATTATAGTAGAGCATACTCCAAAGTCTTTCGAGGTAAATGGAAATGAGTATGGAGGAGACGTGAACTTCTACGATGTAGTCTGTGAGTAGAAAGAAAGAAGAGAAGAGCTGCAGTATTTGATAGGTCGTTAAAGATTAAGAAAACAGAACCTTAGTAGTATATCAATATCAATACGTCAAGTCAACAGAACTTGCCCTGCCTGATGCCTGCTCTCTTCACTTCGGTATCCTGTTGTGTTTGATCGCCATAAAATCCAATGACAATCTGAGCGATCTTTTGAAAGAAACAAAGAAGCCCACACTTTTGTGGTATGGTGCTACCGCTGTATGCCGAGTAACATAAATTAACACAAATATATCCATGATGATAAGTAGAATAACAACTAATAAAAGAAGACGAGCTACTGCAACAACCACCAGTACCGCAACAACAATACTACTTTCCATCTTACTAACAACATCACCATCATCAACAATAATAACAAACGCACAACAAACTTCATGTACCGATACACCAAACTTTACAGACAGTTTCGGTGATACATGTGCATACTATAATGATGTTGAAACATGTGAGGCAGAGGGTGGTCAAAGTGCAGGTGATTTAGGTGTGGCGAATGATAATTGTTGTTTATGTGGAGGTGGTATTAAGAGTGATACACCGCCAAATGACACAACTCAGCAGCAACAAACTACTGAAACTGCAGCTACGAATGCTGCTGGTGAAGTCATTGTTAATCCTGGAGGGACATGTGGTAATGGTGGTGGTGATAGGGGGAATGGTATTTGTGAGAATGGTCAATGCTGTTCCAAGGTAAGAGCGGACCTTTGTGATAATATTTTAATTGTGCACAAGTTTTGGCACGATAGGCTACACTTACATGTGAAAGAGTGTATGTGGTGTATTTGTATGATATTAATACATATAATACATCGCATATTGTGTGAAATCGTTAGTGTTTCCATCATCCTGGTGCTACAACTTCTAACCCAACTTGTGATTCTCCGTCATATCAATCGTCAAACAACAAACGAAACAATCAAAACTAAACAAAATTTTATATTATATAGCATGGATGGTGTGGAACAACTGCAGCACATTGTGACGGGACGACGTTAAAACCAACAGTAACGCCTACAGTTCCACCAATAACGGGAACACGTGCTCCAACTACACCACCAATCGATTGGAGTTTGTTAACACCCGGTCATAAGAAATTTTGTGGACCTAAAGTAGTCGGAGGGTATGCCGTCGCAGTGGCAACATGCTCACCCCAAACTGAATGCGGTACTGGCAAATTAACACCCACGGCATTCGGATCAACTGGTAATGATTGTCCAAAGAACTTTATGTGTTTTGATGAAATTGAATGTACCCCTCCGTCGGTATCTCCGACTGATTCACCTACATTAAAACCAACACAAAGTAATATGCCCACTGTTACATCCACCAATAGACCTAGTAACTTACCAACAAGCAGTGGTATGCCAACACCAATTGGACAAACGAAGGCTCCGACGATGAAACCTACTATATCTTCAGAACCAACCGGGGGAAAATACTCAGGACCTCCATTTACTGTACAGAATAGTATCACGATACGTGGATCATATTGTGCAACATCATTTGATGTTGCGGTTAGTAATTGTTCACCAAAGATTGAATGTACTAAAGATGAGGATTGTACTCGTGATGGAGAGACTTGTCATGGTATGATTAGTTGTACATATGCTGCAAGTGAAGAGGAGGGACATTCGACTTATGTAGCTGGAGATGATGATGATGATGATGATGTATATGCAAAGGATTTTAATGATGATGGAGATGATGACTTTACTCCTGCTTGGGATACTGCTAGTAGTGGAGGGAGAAGAAGTACCTTGGTAACAAATGCGTGTTGTTGGATGAGTGGAGTAGCTGTTTTAGTTGGCTGGCTGGCTTGATAATAACGTATGGTGTTTTACCTTAATCCAATTTATTAGATCATGACATTATCCCAACTCATATCAGAGTGATACTGTATCTTAGTACTTCGAGGAGTTAGGAGACGTTGAAAAGAAGGAAGTTGAAATCCAGAAGACTTTGGATAGCATGATGTTGGCCATGAGTGATATCATGGAGAAACTAGACATGGACCCCGCAGTACTTGAACCCAAGAAGAAAAGGCCGAAGGCTCCCAAGAAACCCAAACATGCCAAGTCATCCGAAGCTCAAGAGGAAGAAGCAGCTCAAGAGGAAGGAGATCTTTTCAAGCGTAATCTTCTTGCTGTTGAGGAAGTGGTGAATGATAAATTTGACGATAAGAGCCAAGTCAAGTTGGTGGAAAGCCAAGTCAATATGGTGGAGAGTAAAGTTGATTCAATTGAAGGCAAGGTTGAGTCGATGGAGAGCAAGGTTGTATCAATTGACGACAAAGTTGAGTCGGTGGAGAGTAAAGTAGACAGGATGGAGAGTAAGTGGACAGGATGGAAAAGACAATGGAAGAAATGAAGGAAATGTTGTCTCAATTGATGAGGGGAGGAGCTAATGCTTAAATCTTGATAGGGATTGGATTGTTAGTTTAAAGTAGTTACAGTGTAGTTAAACATTTGTCTTGTGTTAAGAGGACAATAGATTGTGATCACTAATCACTAACAAATGTAACAAATTATAAGATTACAACTTCTGTAACTCCCAACAAATAAATGAACGAAACAGCACTGCCACCATCCATACAGGCCTAAGCTGCACTAATTTGACACTGAAATGCTTGATCTTTTGTCCAGAACCTCTTCTCAAACTTTTCAAACGATGCAATCCGACTTGCAATCTCCTCCTCGGTCATCTTCCGCTCCTGTTCAATATGAGTTTTCACCTCCTCAACACGTTTTTCGCTAGCCTCGATACGGGCAAGACCCTCAAGACGTTCAGATTGAACAACACCCAGTTGTTCCATTGCATTTTCAAGATCAGTTTGGGCAGTTTGAAGAGCTCTGGTGAGCATGGATACGGTGTCTGCCTTTCGTTTTTCTGAATATGTGTTTGGTGGGTGGGGAAGAGAGTGAGTTGGTTGATACTTGGGACAGAAGATCAAATTAAACACGAAAAACAGTACTTACCAACAATCCTGAGCTGTTTCTCCTGTGCTTCCTTCTCGTCTCTCTTCTCCTCCAACGATTGTTCCATTCCCTCCAACTTATTCTGAACATCTTCCAAATCCTCACACACCAGTTCATACTCTTGTACTCTCTCACCCATATCCTCCATTAATGTCAGGATACGTTTTACACTCTCTTCGGCCGATGTAGTATGTTCCATCTGTTGTTTCACAACTGCCCTATCACGTTGATTATCCAATATACTCTTCTTAACCTTATCCAATGTTCGTGTAGCTTCTGCCAAGTCCACCTTGATACGGTCAGGTGAATGTACAATCTCCTTGGATAGTTGACGTTCCTCGGCTTGGAGTTCACGAAGTGCAATGGCCATGTTGGCAATTTGATCTTCCAATCCCTTTGCCGACTTTTTGAGAAGATATGTCTCCTGACGGATGGATGCTTGAATACGATTCTGTTGAGCAATTTCCCCCTCCATCTTTTTTATTTGTGAGAGAAGTGGACCATATGATATTATATAAGTGTGGTGTTTTCAATAATATAATAAGCAGCAGCACACTATAAACCAACTCACCTCCTTGCATTCTGCCTCAGCCTCTCCTCGTTCCACCCTTTCTGCCTCAGCCTTTGCACGTGCATCCGTTAGATTTTCCTTCAATGTCATGTGATTCTCCGTAACCTCATCAAGGGCTGCAAATAACTCCTCACGCTAATAATATTGTATAGTTATGTGAAGGCATGTATTGGAAATTAAACAAATCACATGAAACACAAATCCACCCAAACAATAAACACAACAACAACACTAACTCACCTCCTCCAAGGCCTCATCCTTCAAATGTCCCATATCCTCTCTATACTTCAAAAAATTAATCAATGCACTTAATTGTCTTTTAAAACGTTTGGCAGTTGGCGATGCCAAATCCTTAAATCCAAAATCATAATATCCACAAATATTTAATTGTTTTGATAATAGACAAAAGAATTTAGCCTCCGGTAATGCATCGTTATATAAATTTGGATGGGATAATTGTGATTGTTTATTTTTAATACGGGTTGGTAATGTTGATAGTGTTGTATCGTTTAATCCCCAGCATATGTTGAGCTATTATTTTTGAGAGTTTATAGTTGGTGCATGTGTTGTTAATTAGTTAAATATACAGAAAAAAGTGGTTAGTGCATCTGCAAATATATACCGGCCGCCACCTACGCCACCGCATATACATTAACATCCTACCACCAATATAATATACGTCATTATTATACCAATTATACCATACATATAACATACTACAAAACAACTATCAAATTACTTACCAACTGAACAAATACCTCACGAACACGTTCCTTACACCGTCCAGGTTCAGCTAATTCCGACTCCTTGAGAGGGACATTAACCTCCTCCATAATTTGTAGGATTGTGGACGGTTTGAGGATTGGAAACATTGCACGTGGTTGATCCATGGTTGAGTTAGTGATGGTTTGTTATTTGCTATTGAAACTCAGGGAAGTTGGCGCGAAATGAGATACCTATCCACCTTATTTTTAACCTGAAGATTTTTTCTGATCTGAGGCATGAAACCCGCCAACATGGGGCTGTAAAAGTATGGTGGAGGGCCCTACAATCATGCTGGGAGTGTTCATCACTTTGTTATACACCACATCAACACCTAACATCTACTATTGTAGCACCTGCATGCTGTTATACCCCCACTTGATGGCCAAACTTGTCTGAGAGTTGGCAGAAAATTGAGATTTTTTCCTTATATCTGAGGCATGAAACCCGCCAACATGGGGCTGTAAAAGTATGGTGGAGGGCCCTACAATCATGCTAGAAGTGTTCATCACTTTTTTATACATCCATACAATGCCAAACATCTACTATTGTAGCACCTGCATGCTGTTATACCCCCACTTGATGGCCAAACTTGTCTGAGAGTTGGCAGAAAATTGAGATTTTTTCCTGATATCTGAGGCATGAAACCCGCCAACATGGGGCTGTAAAAGTATGGTGGAGGGCCCTACAATCATGCTGGGAGTGTTCATCACTTTTTTATACATCCATACAATGCCAAACATCTACTATTGTAGCACCTGCATGCTGTTATACCCCCACTTGATGGCCAAACTTGTCTGAGAGTTGGCAGAAAATTGAGATTTTTTCCTAATCTGAGGCAAGAAACCCGCCAACATGGGGCTGTAAAAGTATGGTGGAGGGCCCTACAATCATGCTAGAAGTGTTCATCACTTTTTTATACATCCATACAATGCCAAACATCTACTATTGTAGCACCTGCATGCTTTTATACCCCCACTTGATGGCCAAACTTGTCTGAGAGTTGGCAGAAAATTGAGATTTTTTCCTTATATCTGAGGCATGAAACCCGCCAACATGGGGCTGTAAAAGTATGGTGGAGGGCCCTACAATCATGCTAGAAGTGTTCATCACTTTTTTATACATCCATACAATGCCAAACATCTACTATTGTAGCACCTGCATGCTGTTATACCCCCACTTGATGGCCAAACTTGTCTGAGAGTTGGCAGAAAATTGAGATTTTTTCCTGATATCTGTTAACGACAGTGGATTATCGTTCATTATCCGACATAGTATGCAGCGTCAATAGACTGCAGAGGCTATCGTTGTATATCCCTAGACTGATATACGTGTATTCTTTACGATTACTTGGTTCTTTACTAATTATCCATACTATAAGCTAAAGAAGAGGATTACGGATTCCTCAACAAAATAGCGATTCAACGGGTAAATACAATAAACGGGGGTCCATATCTAGTTGGGATGATCAGAATGGCACTGTCGTTGTCACTCCCCTGTCATTCTAGGTCTTACCAATCTCAGGTGAAGAACTTGTATCAATATCGTAGTGCCCTGATCCTTACTACTATCATAGATTGTAACTCTGATCCTCATGCAATCATATTGATTAATTGTATCCTTGTAATATCTAAGACGTCTTGTCGTGGTATCATTATAATGTCCGTGAGTATGTACAATGTTGTGGTTTAGTCCGTGGGACATAGTAAAGCCAGCAGTGTCCTTGTTATTATCAGTAGTTGATGTCAAATGTGTACTACGGCTGATATCATGTGTGTTAATACTAACATCCAATATGTATTCGTTGCTACTGTCAATGTTACCTTGATCCTCGTCATTATCGTTGCGATTCGATGGATCTTCGAATGTGAAAGTAGACATGTTGTTAGATACGCCCCGACTACTACCATTATATGATGCGCCAATCATTCTCCTCTCCCCGATTCTATCATCATTAATCAATGCCACGTGATGCCATCCATTGGATACTGATACCGAATTGGGATTGTCCATGTCATAACCAATATCAATAGATGATGTGCCATGCCCGGTACTAATCGATCCATATCCATCAATATTATTATCAGTAACGGTACTAATGTTAATATCATCAGAAGTTGGTATCTCCCCATGGTCGAACAATCTAGTGACTGATTTCATATCGGTAGGATGGATGTACTTATGACATAACAGCATGCCTCCAATAATAGTACTACAATGTCTATGCTGCTGCGTGTCTGTCCCGGATGTAACTAATACATGACCATCCATAATAATAACATCGGTTGCCGCTCCACCGTTGACATGTATACTCCTTCCTGTATCTGATCGTTGGTTGATATTATCATCGACGATAAGTGACGTACCATATGAGGTTTGAACAAATTGAAGTGTTGTGTATGATGCAGTGGTTCTGATATTGGAACTATTATTCTCATTGCAGACACTGTTAGTTGTTGTGTTGCTCTGTCGAAGATATGACGTACCAATTGTATCACTAACATAGTCAATGCCAACATTATTATTCGAGTTGATGCCCATGGCATAAGTTTGTGTGCCTGTTGTATCTCCCACCGATAGTTGTGGCCTACCATCGTGTTCACATGCTCCCCATATGATGTCCTCCTTATGACGATGTAATTCCAATATTTCCTCAAGACATCGGATGGGTTGTCCTTTCCATTGATGAAGGAGTATACATATGATACCGGTACATTTGCTTCCTGAACATGGTGATAGAAGAATATCAGATGCTGCTTGTGGAGTTTCGATCAGTGAATCATTGGACATGGCGAAGCATATCAAATTGGTACTCTCTCCCCATCGATAAACATATGATGGTGTAACTTGAGGGTCACGTACACTAATTACTATTGTTTCAATCATCCATCTAGGGTCTGGTAGTGAATCATCGTTGTCGTCATGATAATCAACTTTGGGCTGAAGACTTAATCTTAGCTCATCGCTAATCGTCCGGACGTCCAATCGATACAATACCACCCCAGTCCTCGGGTTAAACATGTCTAAGGTCATACCCCCCACCATAGCAGTACTTTGGATGATATGTCTCAAATCCCTAACATCAATGGGGTTGTCATCATACTCTCCCCATGCTCCACGTTCTACGACGACCTTCTCAACATACTCTCCCTCCAACCTGACATGACGTGTACAACCTGACTCTTCTCCCCGTGTCCACAGGGCCTTTGGAAACGGTAACGTGCCTTGATTCGACGTATGAATTGCAAAAACATTAGCACCAAACGATATACTAGGATCAACAAAATTCCATGCATCTCCCATCTCCCCATTATATCCATCATTCTTCTCCAACAAAGTGACGAGCGAAGACGATTGGAATAATTCAGATGCTTGCGAATGGATACGATGGGTACCTGGCATTGTATAGGAGCGTACCGGTGAAGTGGCAGATTCACGTTTGATGCCATTAGCACGAATACGGCGGTATATTCCTCCCCTCATTGAGATGACTTTCCTTCTTGCAAAGAACATACGAGCATAGCTCTGAATAATGACAACACTTGGTTGTATCTTGGGGACAGCCTTGTGGTACAGTCTTCTAGATCCGGTGAAACGCCAAGCGATGTCACGTCGGGTACTCTTTTCTTCTTTTCTCATGACCTTGCGAATTATCTCGAGGTCTGGATCTTTTGAATTCTTACATTTATTGGCGGCAGCAATCTTGCTTGCAGTATCATCCTCAGCACCACTAATATCTGTATTAGAACTTTCCAAACCAATATCACCGCTAAATCTGTCAGGATCACTCCTACCCCCTTCAAACAATTTAACCTCCTCACCCTTACCGTCCACAACATTAATCCTACTTTCCATGGCCTCCCCATAATAATTAATGCTATTGGTTGCTGAATTAATAACTATTTCTTCCCGTGCTGTTGATATCCCACCACCGCTGCCCTCCCCTCCTTTTGTACCATTTAATCCACCATTAACATTATCCTCCTCCTTATCCTTAACATTAGATGACGTGGTATTGTTATCACCAGTTAACAATTCAGTTTGTGGTTCACTATTCTTTGTTGTTGCAATATCCAAAGAATTTCCCGGAGGGTGGTTAATTTTATATACGGTGGATAAATCTTGGGAGAGAACTCGGTTGATATAACTGATAAAATATTCCGCCCTTAATAATGGTGGCCAATTAATCTCATCATAATATAATTCGTAGGTGCAATCTGTATACATTGCAATGTCTCCGGTGACGGGGTTAAATTGAGTTGCCCATAAATCAATATCATGTACCGAAGTAGTAGTTCTGTTACCATCTTTTCTTAAACCGCTACGGTGTTGTTGTTGAGATATTAATGCTGCGTCTTCATCATATAGGATGGGTGCACACATATCGAATTCATCCCTAAAGTTCTCAAATTGTACGCGGGTTGTTGCAAAGATATCGAATAAACCATCAGCAATTGGACCATGCTTATTCTGCAGCATGCATAAGAAGGGATAAAGTGCAAGGAGATCTTCATATACTTCCTCCTCCTTGTTACCATCGTCCTTATCTGTCCACCTTAATTCCACAATTAACCCCGGGGTTCGAATGAGGTTTAATAATCCCGGTAGTGTACATGCTTGTTGCTTCAGTGCATGGCCAATCTGGGTATTGTTTGTGGCGTCGAGTAATACATTTGTTAAGTGCAGGTACACTAATTTATTATTGTTCTTATTGTTAAAAGGGCTAGGCCCCAATCCTGCTTTGTTGTTCTGTACTTTCAATGACTTAATTTTTGTGGCGTTGTCGCCTCGTTCATCGCTCGCAAGAACAGGGGTGATCATAACATTGGGTAGGAGATTTGGAAATGGATCTGGGACCGGTGTATCAGATGCCATGGTTGATGTTGGTTAGATGCTACTCTCGTTTCACAGATTTGTTATTAAATACTTGTAATCTTTTCTACAAATAACTCGCCATCTTAGTTTGTTATTGATGGGTGTTGCACCACGCTAATTATTATAAACTGAATCGCAAAGGTTGAATTCTCGGCTCAGATCTTCCTTCTCAAAGTATGCACTAATTAACTGACTGTAATATAGCAACAACTCCTGGACTATTGCAAATACTACACTAAATCGTTACGGTCAACCTATGGTTGATAGGTAAAGTTCGAGACTGTTAATCTGTTAACGACAGTGGATTATCGTTCATTATCCGACATAGTATGCAGCGTCAATAGACTGAAGAGGCTATCGTTGTATATCCCTAGACTGATATACGTGTATTCTTTACGATTACTTGGTTCTTTACTAATTATCCATACTATAAGCTAAAGAAGAGGATTACGGATTCCTCAACAAAATAGCGATTCAACGAGTAAATACAATAAACGGGGGTCCATATCTAGTTGGGATGATCAGAATGGCACTGTCGTTGTCAATATCTGAGGCATGAAACCCGCCAACATGGGGCTGTAAAAGTATGGTGGAGGGCCCTACAATCATGCTGGGAGTGTTCATCACTTTTTTATACATCCATACAATGCCAAACATCTACTATTGTAGCACCTGCATGCTGTTATACCCCCACTTGATGGCCAAACTTGTCTGAGAGTTGGCAGAAAATTGAGATTTTTTCCTAATCTGAGGCAAGAAACCCGCCAACATGGGGCTGTAAAAGTATGGTGGAGGGCCCTACAATCATGCTAGAAGTGTTCATCACTTTTTTATACATCCATACAATGCCAAACATCTACTATTGTAGCACCTGCATGCTTTTATACCCCCACTTGATGGCCAAACTTGTCTGAGAGTTGGCAGAAAATTGAGATTTTTTCCTGATATCTGAGGCATGAAACCCGCCAACATGGGGCTGTAAAAGTATGGTGGAGGGCCCTACAATCA
>Ga0214481_100365_pt1 | contig 23935 bp, 24 predicted proteins | sample M1_20Mar14CPVII9_4_FD_165057 | JGI IMG/M metagenome (GOLD analysis project Ga0214481, IMG submission 165057) | Marine eukaryotic communities from Monterey Bay, California, United States - M1_20Mar14CPVII9sort6BwellG10 | ecosystem: Environmental > Aquatic > Marine > Unclassified | place: USA...
TCCAAATGCATACGAAGTTGTCCATTATCGACTTTTGGATTCCAACTATCTTTATTCAAGTATAGAAGCAAACTATATTTTCGTAGTACCGATGCTGTTCCAAGTGAGTATGAATGTGTATTATATATTGCTGCTTATTGTGTGTACATGATTTTATAATATACTAACATCACATACCTTCATCCAAAAAGACTCTGCATCGGTACTACGAAAATATAGTTTGCTTCTATACTTGAATAAAGATAGTTGGAATCCAAAAGTCGATAATGGACAACTTCGTATGCATTTGGACGGTGGTGGAGATGAATGTCCACCTGGAGTAGAACCAAACTACATTGATGTCGACCCACTCGGTGGTACGCTTGTGTTATTTAAAAGTGAAATGATACCTCATGAAGTATTGAACACGAACAGTGAGAGGTTTGCTTTAGTAGGATGGTATAATCGAGGTGTATCTGCTTCTGATATTGCTAGTCTCGGCGAAGGTGGTGGTAGCGGAGATATAGTGAGAATAGGAATGATGGCTGTTGCCTTTGCTCTAGTTACTGTTGGAGTTATCAACATTATCGGGTGACTGCTTTGGAGTAAGCGATGCAATAAAGTGTAGTTTATCTTAACAATAGTGTGTGAAACAAAGATCACCGGCCTAGCAAGCTGGAACTCAATAGCCACTTATGAACAGTATAAAGTTGGAATCCCGTTATCAAAACATACAACAAGGTCTCTAGCTTTGCGCTTCTAGCCATCTTTTCGTAATTCCTTCTCGCCATTTCTTCATGAGACTTTATTCTATGATGATGCTCATTGTGTTTCTTCTTCATCTCCGATACCATGGAGTTGAGATGTTTAATCTGAGCTTTGCTGGCATGCAAATCAGTCTCTTTGACTTGCTTTTCTACAATCTCTTTATGCAATTCTATATTATTCAATCGAGCTTCTTCTTCTGCGGCAATCTCCTCATCTAGTAGCTTCTCTTCATCAAGAAATGCTCTTTCGTCATAAGTATACACATGCTTTGAAACAATGTCAATTCCACCCAGTCTATTGCCACTTCTCATTTCCATTTCTACTAATAAACTATTATTTTCCGCCGATATACATAATCGATACCAACCTGATGCTTTAATTAAATTTGTCTCCTCAAATGGTTCAATCCTTTCCTGTATTATCTCTCTAAATTTTTCATAAACAGCATCAGCATCGGCTCTAGGTGCTCCACGTCCGTAGTTCTTAGCAGCTGCTCTCTTGTCTTCCTCTATTCGTTCTCGAGCAGATATTGCATCCTCATTTTCACCAGCATGTGTCCAATCGACTTTTATTGATCTATTAATAATACCCAGTCTCTTATCATATCGTACTCCCTGATCTAAATCTTTTACTTTTGGCCAATGTGCTTGCGTTATACGAAGTTCTCTACCAAGAGTGATGGACTCTTCTTCCAATTTGAAATCAACCTCTTTTAGTACATCATTATTACCAGCAATTGGTCCTTCAAATTTGACCTTAGCCTTTGGGTTTCCATTTTGCAAGGCACCTACAACAAAGACACTGAATGTTACATAATCACTTTTATCAAATCGTTCATAGAGACATTCTTCTTGTCGTTGATTAATTCTATATACTATGGGTATGTATGAACTACTACTTTGCGCATATGATCGTCGAATGGTTAGATTAGATATTGTTAAGATGGTAAACAATATGGAATGAATAAATCTGTATGATGCCATTGTTGATATGATATTGATACCTTTGTAATTCTATACTATTGCAGTGTTGGGATTGTGGAGATACTAGAGTTGCAAGGATATCAATGCACACTGCATCAATGTTCTCTACGATCCTACAATAATAGTATTGCAATCAATATTACCGGTGTACAGCAACATCAACTATCTAAAACATGCCCGCTGCCATTATTCATGAATCGGGCTACTGTTTGGCGAAGGATATCCTCTCGGGACCACGACTATTTGGATATATTGAATACCTAACACGCCATGACAATATAATATATAAGAAGCTCATTCTCTAGACCACGCAGTGGGCTACTAACTAGTAACTACTATCATATGAGCACTCATATTGCTTGGCTGAGGTTAAAGGTACCCTGTTTTCAGACTTAGAGATTTTAAAAAAAATCAAATTTTGTTAGTAAATTTACTAGGGTGTGGCAGATCTGCCACACTCAGTATACTTATTCCTCTGTAGAATTAACTTGTGTACACAATCTAACAACTTCAACTGCGGCAGATCTGCCACAGCTTGCTATGTAGTGAAATATTTACTGCGGCAGATCTGCCACACCTCAATTTGTGAAACATTTCATGCGGCAGATCTGCCACACCTCAATTTTAACTAACTAAAGTTAGTAGGTTTTCAAGTGTGGCAGATCTGCCGCAGTCAAATGTTTTAGCTTTCAGGCGTATATTGTATGTTGTAGTTTGGTGTGGCAGATCTGCCGCACCCTAGTAAATTTACTAACAAAATTTCAAGGTATGAAAAAAAAATCTCTAAGTCTGAAAACAGGGTACCTTTAACCTCAGCCATAGAGCGGTATCCTTGCAAATCTTAAAATTAAAGTTATGATGAGAGATAATAGAAAGGCAGACTTCGATGGCAAGGAGGAGGGATATAACATTATAAGAGATTAAGCAGAATATACTACACTATGAGCTCAAAGGACGGCAGTAGTGGAATGGATGGTAGCGAGAAAAGTCAAGAAGAGAAGAACACACAACAACCTCATAAAAGAACAAAAGGGGTATCATTTGCACAAGAAGTTATATCCAAAGACAACAGTAATGGGTCAAAGGTACTCATTAAAGAAGAACATGGTATATTTCTAGGACCATTGTTAGGACGGATTGCAATCTCGGACTCATCATCTGATCATGAAGATAATAGTAGTGCTACAGGTGCAATTTCTGATTCGGAATCCTCGTCAGCTGGTAATGTTATTTCCTTTGCAAATGATTTGCATACCAATGAAAAGATATCGTACAGTGAATCATCTAATGGTATAATAAAATCTACAACCAATACAACACACAATAATATTGAGTATGATAATTTAGTAGTTCGATTGGGTTTGTTAAAATGTGGTCATAGATACCAAGTGATTGTGCCGATACCAAACTATTGGAAGCAACAAACTAAAACTGACGCTGATACAACCACAAATGATACCAATAATGTGCAATCACATGGTATGAGTGTTCGTGTAGTCGAAGAATCTATGGATGGTGATTTGGTAGGAGAAATTATACAACATGATGGTACAACATCCGACCAATATCAAGTATGGATGACATTGTCTGCTCGTAGAAGGGGACCATACAGAGGACGAATTGTTTTGGAATTGACAAGAATAGAGGCTAATGAGTCAGCATCTGACACTGCAGATAATATATTATCTAAACAAGATGGAGAGAGTAAAATGTCAGATATTACTTCTCAAATCCCCGACAAGTGTCTAATGTCTTTGCAATGTGATGCCACGATCATGGGCAAAGACATGGGCACACCTAAGCTACGAAATGGTGTAGTTTGTAAAGGTAAGATAGTCGGATATGATTCTGACGATGAGACTGAATGGCAAGGCTTTGATTCTTAGGCCGCTGGTGATAGGGAATACCTTATAAGTACTTTTTGCGCACAATCTTTGTCATATTATGACAAAGATTGCTCAGAAGAGAGCGATCATCTTGACGAGCTGGCCGAGAATTAGGCTAGAAAGATGCATTTGATTGCAAGCAAGAGAGACAAATCGCTTAACTAATGATATAATATAGCAAACACACACGTTGTCTGTCTTTAATCAATATCTTATCAGCAGCAGTAGCTTTGCTACTTCTTTTAAGTTCTTTTCACACACACACGTTAGATCTTTGATACCCCCACACCAAATAGATTTTCACCCCATCTATAATACTCCATTGTATTTCTTTAATGTTTTCTTCTTTTAATCGAAGGTCATCTTTGTACCTTTAAACTCACTTATGCCACCACTGCGAGGAGTGCCACCTCGACCGCCACGTCCGCCTATTGATCATGATGGGATTTGAATGGAATGAGTTAGTATGAGACATGTTGCAACCAATACAAGACAATACACAGAATAAGATAGATGGACACTTGTCTTCCCAAAATGTACTGGACTCGACACTGCTTAGGTCACAACTTCTCAATCTCTTCAATCAGAAACACAGTCTTTGCAAATATCAACAGAAATACACCCCCCACATACTACTAAGTTACACCTTTCACATTCATTTGAATGATCATTACAGAAAGTATCGTTACATTTGGAGCATTCTTGTACACAAACTCCACAAACTCTGCGGTCGTTAGTACACACCCATTCATTTCCGATACCCTCTTACAACAACAAGAACAGGTGATGTCATTCGTCTCAACTTGTGAAGAATCACTACATAAATCGATGATTTCAATACCACAATCGTCGTTTGGTTTCCCGCCACATAAATCAATGAAAGTATCCAAAAATCTCACCTCCTCGGCCACCACCTCGTCCGCCGCCCCTGCCTCGACCTCCTCCACCACCACCCATGTATCCGCCTCGTCCTCTTCCTCCTCCGCCACGTCCGCCTATTTGAAAAAAAAGAGTGAATTAACATTGAGAGATAAATGAGTTGCAGTAGAATTGAACCAATCAACAAAAAGAACTATACACACAAAAGCCTTACCTCCACCAAATCCACCACCACTCTTCCTCCTATCATTGGCATAATCAACACGAAGTGGCCGATCCATCACATACGTACCAGCCATGGCCACGGCCTTATCAGTCGAATCACTGTCCACAAATTCCACATGTCCAAAACCCTTAAAATCACCAGTCTCACGATCAGTCGCGAATCGGATACTCGAAATTTCACCACAACTACCAAAGGTTTCACGCATGGTATCCTCATCAATGTTGAAACTCAAGTTACCAACAAAGACGGTAACGCATCCTTCTTCCTTTTGGGATGGGGCACGGGGAGTATTAATTGGTTTATCTGATGAATATTTAATGTTTAACCATCGTCCGCCGAAGTCGGCACCGTTGTGTTCTAGGGCGGCTGCTGCACTTGCTGCTTCTTTGAAGGCGATGATTGCTATGTTTTTAGTTGTATATATTTGCAATGTGTGAGAGAAGATAAATAGAATTTGAGACACATGATGTGATCAAAATATAGATATTGTCCGCGCCACATATGCCTACGTCCTCTAAACAAAACACACTCTATAAACAAACAATAGAAACTCACCAGTACCACTACTACGTCCATCATCCTGTAATGGTAATTCAATACTATCAATAGCACCGCATACTACAAAGAATTCACGTACCTCCTCTTCGGTGGCACGCCATGGCAAGCCACGGACATAAATTTTGGTATCACCACCAGTAGTACTTTCAGTGGTATCCATTGCCTCTGCCTCACCTTTGGCCTTTTTAGATGAATCGTTATTATCTTCTTCAGCTTTACGTTTCTTGGATTTGTCTTCTTCTTCTTCATCGGATGAAGAATCATCAGAGGAACTATCAGATGAACTGCTAGAGCTAGAGCTACTATCACTTGACACCTTCTTCTTCTTCTTTGTATCCTCCTTCTTCTTCTTGGTAGATTTAGCCTCCTTTTTTTCGTCTTCTTCACTATCAGAACTGTCAGATGATGAAGAAGAAGAGGAAGATGATTCTTCCTTTTTAACAACCTTCTTGGTAGCAGCGGCTACCTCCTTCTTTTTCTTAGGTGCCTCATCTTCACTATCGCTACTATCACTACTGCTACTGCTTGACGATTCCTCCTTCTTTACCTCCTTCTTAACAACTACAGCCTTTTTCTTTGATGCCTCCTCCTCTTCACTACTAGAACTAGAACTACTACTGCTAGAACTAGACGAAGATTCCTCCTTCTTCTTGGCAGCCTCCTTCTCCTTCTTCTTTGATGCTTCCTTTTTACTTTCCTTCTTCTTCTTAACTACGGGTGCCTTTTTGGATTCCTTTTTAGAAGGCTTACTCTTCTTAGCCTCTTCTTCGGAACTGGATGATGATGCAGAGCTACTACTGCTTGATGATGAGGAGCCCTTTTTGACAGCAATTGGTTTTTCGACAATCTTCTTTTTATTAGTTTCTTCCTCGGACGATGAAGACGAGCTTGACGACGACGATGATGAACTAGATGATGATGCCATTGTACTGTGTATGTAGGGATAGTATATTGATGTGTGGGTGCCGGCCCTGATAAGATTATGATGGCTGTATCAAGATAAAAATTATGAGACAATGATTGGTTTTGCTTCAAAGTATCTTTTGAGAGGGGTATCTTGACAATTTATTGAGCCCATTGACATTGATTCATTTGAGATTTATGAGAAGCAGCAGCGGAGGAGTTATGCTTTGATAATCATTGGTATATTATATATTACTGCATATTATTAATATTAGTGAGGATATCCCACACCATTGATTAATCTCGCGCGCGGTGAACAAAAGATAGAGAAGGGGTATCCTTGACAATTTGCATTGCTCCCTATCAACCACTCCTCCTTCTCTTTAACAATGGGTGGTGTAAAACGCGCTGCAATAATAAGCGGAGCTCTCGGCTCGACTGCAAGCTTTATTGCAAAACTAGCATTGTCACCTGATTCACCAGCTCCGTCTACCATACAATCAATATGTATTGCTAATATAAACAACATCAACTATGATAGTGATTTAACATGGATATGTCCCTATACATCACTAATTACACGAGGTATATGTCTACTATGTATGATTGGTGTTAATGCCTTAATGATTAGTTCATTCCTTGATGGTATGAATGAAAGTGGTAGTGTTGTTGGTACTGCCTTGTCTACTGCTGCCAACTTTTCATTCTCGGTAAGTAATTAAGATTATGATTAACATTGTAACATTTGCTCATTCTAATGTATCCCATACACATTATAAAGGCAATGTATGGGATGATTTTCTTTGGAGAAATTGTACCATTGCCTTGGTACTTTGGTGCAACACTCATAGCTTGTGGAATGTGGGCATTATCATCAGTATCTGTAGTAGAGGATACTAAAGAGAAGAGCAATGTATCAAACAAGGAGAGTGATCGTTCTCTGGGTAGAGGTAGAAGTCTTCGAAGTTCATCCGAATCTAGACAGGTTTCTCGAAGCAGCTCGCCAGAGTTATCGGTATCAACACAAGCAGATGATAATAAGGGAATAGAGATACCAAATGAGTTCGATGTTTTGAAAGGTCGAGGTAGAGGAATATATAATCATGAAGGAAATCTCAAGTTCAAGGCTGTAGTACTTGCACATTTAACATCGTATAAGTCATCAAATAAGGATGAAAAAAGTCTACTAGCCGAGAAGGTGGTCACTGAGATCAATGAGGATGGTGGTATGTTCTTAGAGAAGGGTAGTGATGGGTTGTGGTATGAAACAAGTTTTGAGGAGGCTTTAAACAAAACTACTCAAGGTACGATGATGTATAATTTACTGTATATATTTTTTTTGTTGGCAATACTTCTCTAACAGCTTGTTTCGCTTTAGCTTTTCAACAAGCCACTTATAAGGGTTAGGGTAGTAGAAGTGCCATTTTATGACTTGCATAAAGGACAAGAATGAAGGGGATATCAGAAATCGATGAGGGGTATAACTGATGATAGAGCTTAAATGTTAAGTTATTTGGAGAATTTACTGATTTTATTCTCTCATCTCATCCTCTCCAATATCTCCATCTTTTAAGTCAACTGTGGACTCTTTTACTTTGCGAAACTTTAATGCAATATACATTCTACTCACATCCCATTCCTGAGTGGAGATTGATCCATCTCTATTTAGTACTTTCATATTGTATAACGCATTATGAGCCTGTGGAAAAATTCGAGGATTCTTCCTCTCTTCATAAAACTTGTGAAAGTTGGTTGCATATTCCAATTTCAGTCCACTTTCTTCTGCCAGTTCTTCTAATGCTCGTATAGGAGTGAGCCACTCAGGTAGATCTACCGCTTCACCGACTCCTGCGGCATGATCTGATCCTTCCACGAGAGTAAATGTATACTGAAGACCAAACATATCCTCGGGATCTTTTGATGGTTGGAATACCTTGTGCAGTGTTTCTGCATCAAACTTCAATCGGCATACACCTTGACCGACTGACACTACAGTTGCTCCATTCTCATCTTTCACCTTTCTACTTTTATTTCCATTATGATGTTTCTCTTGATTCTCTGGTTTGTCAACTTCAGCATGTGTATCTATATCATCAAAGTGTAAATCAAGTCCCAAGCCCATTAACTTTTCAACCACAACTCGTGCATCAATGGTTGTAGCGATAAGATTACCACCAACTTCCAATAAACTACTAACAGTATGAAAGAATCGACGTGCACGCTTCCTTGTTGACATCATGTAATGTATAGCGAATTGAATACTAACAACATCAAATTTATCAGCTTCATCAATACCACCACCTTCCTTTGGTACAAATACTGGATCATAATTCTGTTCATCACTTGATTCATTTTGTAGATTCCATGTTAATAACTTTTGCATATGCAGTGCCTTTTTAGATCGTTTACGACCTGGTACATCCTCACCCAAATCTGCAAGCGTAAAGGTACATTTCCTCAATGTATTACCTTTCCGTTTATTCATTTGTCGGGCACGTAATGCGGCATCAACTAATGACCCTCGGGCGACATCCACACCGACATAATTCTCAATTTTGCGTTGGTGTATCGTCCATTTACCCAAGTCACCACCCTTACCGCATGCCAAGTCTAATACACGCAATGGTGATAATCTTGATCGTTTCTTACCATTGGAAGTAGAGGATGATGCACGAGATGTATCTGGATCTAATTCAGCAATTTGTGTAGCCTTTACCCAGCCATTGAATGCTCTCATATGATACAATCTTGAATCCGCACGAGTATCCAATGTTCTGGTCAAGCCAGAGTAGAATGCATCAGCGGCTGCAGCCCCAGTATTGGCATGGAATACTCCCTCATTCATATTCTTGGTTGGTTCGACTGATGTCCATCCTCCTATACCAGTGTTGTCTGTTGTTGAAGACGTTGCTTCTTCGTTTGTTGTCGTTGAAGTATTCCATGCAGTATCCCATCCACCACTGCCTGCATCTCCTCCCCATCCATCATCTTTATTATTATTTGTGGTTGTGTCATCATTATTATTAGCATTCCAGCCCCATAATCCTGCACTATCTTCATCATTTGCATTTCCATTACCAGAAGAGGCGCCAGGCGGTACAAACAATCCAGCTGTACCATCATCCTCTTCTTCCTTCTTCTGTTCTCCTTGTATGTTATGACCATCCCATCCACGAGGTCCACACTCTTCTTCAGGAGGAGGTGTATACTGCGGTGTCCATGTTGATGGTTCATCATCTTCTTTTTCATTCTTGTTCGTTGTTGTGTTTATATCATCCCATCCATGAGGCTTGCATTCATCATCTGGTGGAGGTGTGTATTGCGGTGTCCAAGTTGTTGGCTCTTCTAAAGTAGAAACAGTTGAAGCATTATTTGTATAATTCTCACGACACCAAGGTAGAAACTCCTTCATATTTGCATAATACAAATATGCTGAATAATATCCATCAGCAGTTGTACTGACATCATTTGAATTATTGGAAGGTACAATGAAACAAATTCTACCAGCCGAATCACATGCCAATACTGCAACTAACTGATATGAATGTAAATATTGTATAAATTTATGAAATGTTTTTGTATTCTTTTGTGCTTTGATATCATCAGGTATGATGTTTGGTAATTTTACTGCAATTGTACATCTTTGCAGTAAATTTTTATTGCTTGTATTTGTTGTTGTAGATTGATCAAATAAAACCCGCCTAGCTAATCTCCATACTCGTGGAGCACGACTTAATGGCTTAGGACTTGTAGGCGCATCTGGATATGTATATATAGTTGATAACTTTATAATATCTGATGGTAATGTGGATATTGGTATTGCTGATTGTACTACTGATGAAGTTAGTGTATCAATTGTTTCTAACGGTGTAGTTGCAGTATCATTATTGGCTGGAGGTTTTTGATGAATAATATCAATTATTGAAGTTGAGCATAGTATATCATGCTTTGCAACTGGATTGTCTGTTGGATATGCCATCGTAAAGTTATTGCAATGATAGCATGTAGATGATGAGTTGATAGCGTAGATGTGAGCACTCTATCAAAGTATATTAAATTTTACTCCAAAGATATCGAGGCCACAGTCAACGCCCCCGATCGAAATAAAGTTATAGACTTGTAGTAGTATACGAATCGCCTTATTGAGAATGAATTAGGAGGTACCAATCACCATGTTTTTGCCTCTTTTTGCAATATGAAATATCCCATTTACAGAGTAGGACTCCTAATAAATTACTTTCTCGTAATCCAAATATTCCACGTCATCATCAGGTTATGGGCTTAAACTCGTCCTAAGCAAATTCCAACTGCCATTAGAGTATAAATAATTCGAGAAATAACTGTGTTCCACCTGTGAGTGAGTTTATCAAAAATAACGTTCCACCGTGTAATATTTTGCAATAGCGGTGCACTTGCAATAATTAAGTTGATAGCGGCCTCTATTGCAATATCATATCGGCTACTGATAACAATATATACCTTGCTATTGCGTTGAATACCTTTGGTTATATCTTTTTTATACGCCACTAAGTTTTTGATTCGAAATTAGGAGTATAAACAAATTTCCTCCTCAAGTAACATATATAAGTCGGTGCAATACAATTTTATATTGATACCATCTATCAGAACATCAACAATAAACATGGCAGGTAAGCGTAAGGTTAAATCAGAAAAGTCACCAGTTGACAAGAAGAAGAGTAAGTCGGCTGAAGCATCCGCCGTTGCTGAACTAGCGGAGGTTGCAGGTAGTTTACTGTAAGTTATTTGCAAAAGTCTTTTTGTTGTTATTCATTCTTGATATGTTCACAAGAACTTATACTTAGATACTCTCTGATATATTCCCCTTTTTTAGCAAAACCGATGCTTCCGCCGATGCATTAGCTACTGCAGCTGCTGCCGCTGCTGCTGCCACAGTACCTGATCCAATGGCCATGCCATCTCTACCAAAAGTTTCTACTACTAAAAAGGAGGCCAAGAAAACAAAGGCAAAAGCTGCCAAGGCAAAGAAGATTGCCGAGAATCCAGTAGCCGCTGCTGAAGCTGATGTAATGAAAGCCAAACCTATCCGTACTAAGAAGGATAATACTAAGAATGATAAGCAACAGATTCAATATAATCCTGATATTTCCATGAGTAAGGAGCAACTAACTGCCTGGCGTCGTGAGATGCGTCGTGTTCGTAATCGTGAATCAGCTGCGGCATCTCGTGCCAAGGTACGGGATAGAATTACAGAACTTGAAACGGAAGTGGATGTATGGAAGAAGAGATATCAAGCGGCCTTGGAAAGGATGGGTCCAGATGCAGCGAATCAATTTGAGGCTGAAGAGGAACAGAGAGCTGCAGAGGCAACTGCTAGTGTTTAAGAGGCGATATAAGTTCTGGGATCAGTGTGTAGAGAATGAGTGTTAAGTGTTGTTGAATTCAAGTTGAGAATAAAGGTTTTTGGATTTATGTTTCATATACTAGATATTACAAGAATTATTCTATCTAATGGAAAGGTTTACTAAATGAAATGTATTGGTAGGCATACAGTAACTTCATTCTCAGTACATTTTATCCACTTCTTTCCACTCGAACATACATCTACATTGCCTGTATCAAGTTCTTAAGTGCTACGTCGTATCGACGCGGTGACTGATTTGATCCATCGTCATCTTCCCCATCCCCACTGAATCGACTTCCAGCCCTTTCTGAGCCATCAAGGAATCCCTCACCATTATATGTGTTCCTCGGATCTTGGTCTTCCTCCCCATAACTAGCCTTTGTGAGAGCCATGATAATACCCTCATTCTGGCTTAATAAGGCTCGTGCTTCGTCTTGTCGGCTCATCGATTCAATTGCCATACATGAGGCCCTTCTCACCTTTTCTACATCTTCTCCTTCACCTCTTGTTAATGCCAGACGACTTAATGCGTTCAACAAGCCGTGGTGATTAGCCATAATCACACAATTCTCGGGTACAGCAGCTTGAGCTCGGAATGCTTCAGCAACACAATCCGTATTGGTCCATGTTGACGCTTTGACTAAGGCTGATAAAAGAGCACCCTGAGCAATCATGGGTGCACGAATAATCTCGCTCATTCTTCGAAGCGTGGCGCTGCAATACATTTTAACTTCAAGACCAGTATGCTCGCCTTTCAGTGTAACTGCTAGACACTCTAAAAGACCTGCATGATTAGCCATTCTATCAGTTGTTTCACTAATTTCACTGCATGACATGTTGAAGATGGTCTCAGCTGCATTAGCACGAGCCTCGTCATGTCCACGAAGAATGGGGTCGTCGGAGCCCACGAGATCAACTAATGCCTCGAGGATAGTACCATCGCGATATCTTGCCAATCGAACAGTATTCTGATCTGAGCAAGCAACATTGAATAGGGTCACAACTGCATTCCTGCGGGTCTCTGGGTTATCCTCCTTCATTAGTTTCAACAACGTCTCCAACACCAAGTCGTTACGTGCCATCTCGGGCACATTATCCATATCCCCATTGCTCATGTTCTGTGTGAAACATGCAAGAGAGGAGCAAACGATATGAGTTGGAGAACAGTCAAGTTCAATCTATTACTCAACAGCAACTTACCATAACAGCCAATGCGGCACACTGTTTAGGAACGTCACTCCTTTCATTATGCACTGCTCTACAGATATTATCAAGCAAGCCTGGTTCACGAAGCATGGGCATACGGTTAGCCTCGTGCGCGGCGAGGTTAGTCAAGGTGGCGATGGTATTAAACCGAGCCGCCTCAGTCATATACAGACCTGCTCCAGACGTTGCCTTTGTTGCCATTTCTAATCGCTGTACCTGTTTGGCATCTAATCCATCACCAGTATTTAAACTATTCACTCCTGAGGCACGTCCACCAATTGCAGGGGCACCTGGCTTAACCCTATTATAATTGTGTGTATCAACGATGCGTGTTAACCAACGTAACATACCCGGACAATCACACATGGGTTGCTTAGCCTCGGGTACAAGACTGTACATTGCCAATACCTTGGTAACCTTTTGGACTGCTAGTTTCTGATCTCGGGTGACGGCTGTGGCTACGGCACGTTCAAGCGACCCAGGAACATTGGCCTTTTCTTGAATTGCTAACCATACGGCACGTTCGATCTTCTGGAAGGGACGTTCAAGAACAGTCACAAGAAGTGGTAGAATCTCAATACCACTATGTAGAGTTAGTTGCAGTTGGGGTTAAGGTCGAAAGAGGGAAAAGCATGTAAGTGAGCATATCATGTGCGCATCAAAATCAAACAGCTTAACAGAGAGGTCGGGCGACTTACCATTCATCCCAAGTCTGTGCGATCGCGTCTGGATTAGCACGATGGACCATCTCAAGACAAGAACAAATCATTGCAACCTCCTTATCAAATTCACTCTGCTGCTGTACCATTAATGAATTAGCCAAACTCTGTTGATAACTCAAATAGTGATTCATCGTTGCACCCATACCATTATTCTTGGCCTTGGCATCCTTATCCATAACTCCACTTTCACCCTCGGTCATTTGTGCCATACCACTTTTACTTAGTTGCAATACTAGCCCTAATTTGTGATATAATACAAATGCCCCACCCTCCCGTAATTCGGCATCATGCATTGAACGTTCCCGATGATCAAAGAATTCAACAGCCTGGGCTAATGAAGACAATCGTAACGAGGTGGGTAGTATTGACATGTTTAATGCATCTAATAATTGTCGTAGTGGTGACACAGGTAAGTTCTCTTCCACTTCCTCCACACTTGTGAACGATTTCATTGATTGTTGTTGATATCCACTTGATCCCCGTGAGGATGGTTGAGATTGTGTATTAAATGAATTCCTAGCAGAGGTATTTTGACTACTGGGCTGTGTACTGGGTTGGAATGATCGATTACTCTCCTGTTGTCGGAATGATCCACTCTTCATACGTGCCATGATACCTCTTCGGTCGATATGCGGCTGTTGCTGTTGTTGTTGTTGACCTTGACCACCTCCTTGACGACTACTCTGTTGAGATGAAGGGTCATTACTGTAATATTCCGAAGAGTTCTCTTCAACTCTACCCAAATTAGCCTCACTTTGTCCATTATAATATTGAGACTGTTGATTTCTATCTTCATCGGAATAACCACTCATACCTGATCGATTGCTATTATCAATAGGGTTGCGATATTTAGGTCCACCTCCTTGATTAAATGATGCTTGTCCTCCTTGATATTGTGACTCTCCACCACCACCGAATGGATCGTCATATTGAGACCCTCCACCATCGAATGGATCATCATCATAATATTCATCACCACCACCAAATGGATCACCACCATCATCCTCTTCATATTCATCACCCTCCGAAATGGCACTCTGTGCAAATCCAGATCTTGAACTCATCATAAATCCAGACCGTGTAGATGCCAAATTATTGGCACTATTACGGAATGATTGTTTACCACTACTACTCCCGCCGTAACTACTACTGTAGTTACTACTCTGTTGGTCATTGCCATAACTTTGTACATCACTCATTACACTTTGACTGAATAATCGTTGTGATTCGGTTTGATATCCTGTTGCCATCATCATTTTGCGTGTAGATTTTGTTGGCCCTCCGCCACCGTAGTGTTGGGCGTGTTCTTGTGGATGAGGTAAACTATGATACCGTCCTGAATCTCCTGATCTATCTGAATTGTTCATTATTATACTTTATTATAAGTCTAAGTTGATTTTTTTATTGTAAATTTATCCGGCCCTACTTTTACTTGATAACTCAAGCTCTAAATAATCTCTTCTGATACCGTAAACGGTACAAGTTTGAAGAAATATGAATACCTTCTTTAAATATATATAAAGTAGAGATATATCAAGGTCAGTTGTAGTAAATACGGCGGCAATTTGCTTGCTATTTGGTCATCACCATAATTTGCATAATGACCAATTTTGGGTATCCTCGTTTTGGCGATGCAACGAGACTATTTCCGGTGATTTGGAAACTGCTCTGCAGTTTTGAATGTTGCACAGCATTGGTTGAGTGATATCAAAGTAAATCATGATTGCTAAGGATATGTTAATTTGATGTCTCTAAGCAATAAAGATAACTGCTGAGCAGAGTCAAATTGATGCTGAGCAAAGTTAAATTGATTTCACGACTCCACCTCTTCAAGTTATTATACTGAAGTTCATTAACTATTCGGGAATCTCTCTTTATTAGCAGACAATTAGACGACTTCCAGAAGTCTCCGTGCAGTATTGGCAGCTGCTTATCACACGCTGTGTCCCTTCTATGTCCATAATATTGCAAAGTCAACTAATAAGAAGAAGAGAGGTAACATCACATCTCTCATTCCATCATCAATCTCCGTACACACTATATGATGTCATCTGAGGATTCAAAGAGTAGCGGGAGTAGGCGTGTCACTGTGGAGACTTGTAGTAGTACTTTGACTCTGGATGAAGTAGATGCATTGGTGCATGAATCAAATCCAATCAACAATAACAATTGGTATCTCCGTGACCTAATTTCTTTATTGGGCTGACGTTGAGAGTCTGTTATACCACATCTCCAAGTCATCTTCACATAGATGTGATATCATAGACAATCTCATACTTCATCATGCGTGTAAATACAATGCTCCTCTACGTACAATACGCCGTCTTGGTCAAAGGCTTCTCTATTCAAGTCTTTACACTCGAGATGATGATGGTCGCTACCCAATTCATATAGCAGTCGCTAATGGATGTGTTCCAGATGTTATATCATGGCTAATCAAGAATAATACTACTTCGGTGGGTGTACAAGACAGGTATGGTAGAACACCATTGCACTATTTGGGCGACTATGCTCAAAAGTTAGCCGAGCGCTACCCTCATAATCTGGATGAAACCAACCATATTACATTATGTGTCGCAAAGCTTCTTGTCAAAATCTCACCTGAATCTGTTAATGTTGAGGACGAAGACGAGACTAACCCTATTGAGTATTGCATCTTCCATGATGTAGACATCAAGGTGATCAGGAGTATGCAAAAGGCATCTCATCGCGCCTGGACTAAGAAGGAGAAGTCAGGAGCCAATATGCCAAGGGTTGAGAAGTGTCACAAAGATCTAAACAACAAGAAGAATGTACAGCTTGCTAAGCCCCCTTCACGTCTTGCATCATCAGCAGTGTATGAAATAAAGCGCAATACTGTTCCTAAACATGTTGCAGCAAGAACTGCTTGAGCCTTGATTGACAATAATTTTCCCTTATGTGTAATAATTTTGTTAACTTTTGAAAAGTATGGTCCTCCCATGCTAAGTCAATGGATAGTGTATACTAATGACTAAGATCAAGTTTTGTTTACATACTGCATATTTGTTTGATAACCAATATCAATCCTTCAAACTGTTTTCTATATACAACCAAAAAAATTCACTCACATGATGTGCATATTCTAATCACGAGGGCTTAAAGCTGTACTATCCTCTTTCTTCTGTTCAATATGCGGTAGAAATTTACCATTGAATGTAATGACAACTCGCTTCTCCCCATGCTTGCCAGTAGTTGTCCCGACGTCGCAGTAAAAATCTATCGCAGACATGATGCCTTTGTGTATGATTGAAGAAAGGGATTGGATCCACATTAGTTATCCGACAATATCATATTTTGGAGCACATAAAGATACTGTACTAACCATCACCACACTGTTCATTTATGATACTCTTGATAGCTTCTCCGTACTATGATATGCAAAAGATATTGAATGTAAGTACGATGTAGAAGCATTATAAGATACCCAATAAAGTATGATTTTGTAGGACTTACATGAGTAATTGCTTCATAGGTCCGATAAACATTGGGCTCTTTCATTATCTCGTCATCAAATGATCTCATGGGGAAACTACTTTGCATATCAGAAATATCTTTGGGGGATACTGTTGGGAGAGCATCTTGAAGTTTGATGGCAGTCTCCAACGTTAATTTGGCTTGTCCGAGTAGTAATTGAGCAGTATATGTATTTGTTAATCCCAATTTGTTCGACAGGTCATCATAACTTAGGCCAGACTCGGCCTTGGCATCCAATAGGCGTTTAGTACGTTCTGCTACATCCATGGATGATACACTACTGTATTGAGCTGATGTGATGGTTGCATGTTGTGTTGCTTTTACTTTATTGCATCGGACGGCTGCCCGAAAGGAAACTGCAAATGCACACCGAGAGAACATTTTTGTGTTGACTATGATGGACGATTTGTGTATATCTCCTCTACGTTATAGAAAGTTGATGGATGCTGATGAAGCCAGAAAAAAATGACAAAAATGACAAAGGTATCCTTCCTTTCTTTCTTTCTAGTATTAGCTAATGAATATCCATTCATCTCCGGCCACGGGTAATAAGAGTCTATAGATCATCAGTCATCCAATAGTGTGAGTATAAGGCAAAATATGATTTATGATTTAAGAAGACTCTAAAAGTGAAATCATGGTATTTTCCTGCTTGTAGGAACATGTTGTTGTTAATTATAACAATCAAGGCTCAAAGCTCATCTCTCTTCCAATGCCGAGGTGTTCTAATCTTCTTTGCATCAAAATCAAAGCTTTGTAATATGTTGTCACCCGACACATACTTGCCAAATTCTCCTCTTATATTCCACTTGATTGTATTATTCAAAGAGCACCAAGTATCTTCGCATTCCGGTTCGTAAGCTGACGTTTCTGCCATTACAAGTATCTCCAAACCTTGCTTCGGTGGTAGTACTTTGTGCCAATCTGGAGGTATTCTATAATGAACCTCAAGATTATCATACATGTCTCTCTTCCAATCAGAAGGATACATGTGTATGAATAATGAGCTGTACCACTCTCCCTCAAATCGTCTCGGCCGACCATGAAAGCATTTACTCGATTCATAAAGTAACACATCTCCTTTCTCAAGTATGACTTCATTTGTGTTGCCTTTATAATCTTCAATTACTATTGGCCATGGTTTACTTTTGCTATCATGATCAACGTGTAGGATTGCAGAGATGATATGAGTGCTGCTTTGATCAACATGCATATTCAACCTCGATTGATTCTGATATATTCTTAAACCATAAGCATTGTTTCCAATCAAGTGTATTGGCTTCTCTCGTTTATCATGGTTGACCCAGGCTTCTAATATCGGGCGTAGTTCTAACACAGCACGACGCTCGAGATCTTCTATTGGATGGTAGAGTGGCCGCTCGATTGGTGCATCGATGCAAGTTGTTCCAGATTCTTCATTATTGAGATTGCGTTCATTAATATCTTGATGATTGTTTATTGCACCATGTAGAGAAGAAACTAATTCATCTAGCAACCCCTATTAAACATTAGTTAGTTGACATGTTGTTGCAACTACATATTATAATATCTTCAGTATATTATAGCTCACCTCAGGAGATCTTGTCACTGCCCAACCATATTCAGTAAAGTTCGGTGCTATAAGACTTGTATGTATAGCTGATACCCAACCTGAATGTAAAGAAAAAGCAATCCAATGTGTTAGTATTGCAATTTGCAGAGATATGTGCATATACTATCAGACTAACCATTGTACATGTCACCCAAGTCCTCGATTCGTTGTACCTGTTCCAATCTACGTCTCATAAACTTCTTCCATCCTTCTGTATTAGGTATATATTCCTCATCTAACGGCGGCCATTGATAATTGCGGGCATGATATTGAGCGACTCTTTGCTCTTCATTTAGCCCAGCTCTGCAAAGAAGACATGATGTGAAAAGACATAGTAAAGTAATAAACTGAAGAAGAAATTGCTTCATATTGCAACATGTTATGCAGCTGCCTTCTATCTTACTTCAAAACAATAACCATTGACCCAGAGGACTTCTGCTACTGCTACTTTGTTCGAAACATTATTTGTCCCAGTTATTAAAGACTCCCAAGTAGAAGCAAAAAAAATCATCATCATCAAATCACAACTCAGTAGTAGGTAGATGATAACTTGATCGTATGGAATTTATATCAAAGGATGAAGGGGTATATAGACATGTCTATGAGCATAGGTATCCTCTTTTTAATTGGTTTTCTGCCATATATCAATTTAGCGGAGGCATTTATTACTCATCAAGTATCAATATCAATATCAAGTTCCAGAATACGAACACAACTTTATGTATCAATACCAACAAAACATTCACCACTTGAGGATGAACCATGGCAAGATGATGATTCATATTGGGATGCATTACAGGTAGCTTCTAAAGATCCAGCAGCATTTGAGAAGTTTATCGAGGAGTCAGTTGCAAGAAAGAAAGGATTGGCATCAAATAATAATAAGAATAGTATATCAAATGATAATGATAAACCAAAGAAGAAGGGCAAATATGTTCCGATAGAAGAGTGGGATGCCAATAGAAATTTGGATGATATGACAAATGAAGAGAGATTACAATGGGAGTGCCAGCGTAACGGCAATCAATATCGTCAAAATGAGATACTAATGAATAATCTGAAAGGGTTCTAAATTCGAGGTTTGGTGGACTGGTGGATTGTGAATGTATATACCTATTGCGGTTAAGTTTGGGGAAGAGTTGTAATAATAAATTGTATAGTAAAGTGTTAAAGTACCATGCACATATTATTTCTGGATAGTGAAATAATCTTACTGCAAAGATATTCAACAACAACAAACACTTATTATTTTATACAACAAAACGTAGGGCAGGATAAACATTATTATGGACATTTAACATCAAGACGAGAAATTCAAGCTTTAATTGCTGGTAGTTTGCTTGGAGTTGGAGCAGCATCCTCAGGTTTTGTTGTTTGTTCATCTTCCTCGTCATCAGAATCTTGTTTGGATTCTGAAAGTGGAATGGGAGCAAACGGATCGGTAGCGGCAGCATCCTTCTTGTCGTCCTTACTTTCATCAGACATAACAGCGGAATTGATATTAACATTTTGTGCAGGTAAGCCTTGGATAGGTGGTAGTCCTACAGCAGGTGGTAGGCCACCTACACCTGACAATAGGGCGGCACCCCCTCCACCGGTTGATTTTGAGTAAGCAGCATAGGTATCATTCAGCTGAGCTTGAAGACGAGCTTGGAGTTCCAACTGAGCTTGTAGCTGAGCATGCAATTGCTGTTGAGTTTGCAACTGATGTTGAGATTGAAACTGCTGTTGTTGAGATTGCAACTGCTGTTGTTGAGATTGCAACTGCTGTTGTGATGATTGTGCCAACCCACCACCGTATTGGGAGAGCAAAAGACTCTCATACTGTCTCTGCAAGTTTTGGTTGGCAAGCAACTGTTCAGTAGATTGTGGGTAGAGATGAGACGCACCACTGTACTGCATAGATAGAGGTGGAGCTGCTACTACTGCTGCTGATGCAGAAGGGGGTGGATTAGGGGCTTGATGAATCGGATTTGTCATCATCCCATTTCCTAAGGCGTTGATTGCGGCTTGCCTTTGTTCAGTAATCTTTGGGGGTACTGGAAACTGTTCACTGATCATGTAAAAGTCAGGTTCCCCTAATGTATTGTAAGATGAAGATAGTGTATATATCATGATTGATGAATAGAGAATAGGTTAGATGTGTATCTCTTATCAAATAATACTATCAAACTGAAAGTTGTATGAGACTTACCATCGGGAAAGGGCGTACTCTTTCCAAGATTGCTTGGTAAACGACGAATTAGGCATGTAAGGTCGGGAAGACCTCTTAGGAAGCATTCGTGGTAGTAACACCCCAAGTCTATGGCATGATAGATAGTAGGTAGAGAAAGTACATATCATGTGAGTAACAATAATACGACACGACATGTGGACATATCATACCTATTAGATTTCGAGGGAACGTACCTGGCCCGGATTGATGTAACCTCTTAAACCCCCAACCATTCAACTGTCGAGAAAAAGACTCATACTTCTTGCACACGTAATAGTTGGGGAGAACATCAGATATGAGTTTTTCCTTCGATAGAATTTTAAAGGCACGTCCATGTGGCTATTGTGGTGTAGGTAGATTAAGAGCGGTAGTAGAGTGTATGTATGAGAAACGAGACAAATAAAATCATTCGAACCAATAGCATCAATACCCCCATGAACAATACCGTTGGTGTTGACACTTACCATCCAAGTAATAACGGCTGAGTTTTGTGGATCCGACAAAACTCTGTGTAACCGTGCCGTAAAGTTATTATTTGACTTCTTGTGCCGAATTAATTCACCTCCATCCTCAATGTACCTTGAATAATCACGATAGGTGTGGTCCACGTATTTAACTAGGCTTGACATACTTGCTATGATATAATACTAATCAGGTTGAAGTTTGTAGGCTATAATTGATTATTGATGTTTCTCTTTCTGCTACTGCTGAAATTGTATAAAATTAATTGCAATCAACGATGAGGATATTATCAATATTTGCAGCTACTCTGGAGGCGTTAGATATATACACGCCGGCTAATATTATATTGCAAAGGTATAACTTATTGGAGGGTAGAAATTATGATTTGCAAAACAACTGAAAACTAAAAGAATTTTTGCTGACGACAGTCATATCTATTTTGTATTCGAAAGAGAGCTAGCCCGTTGATATCAAGGCTTCAAATTTATAAATTTGGCACACAAACAAACAAAAAGGGGTTTAGGGAGCTATTCAGGGGGCTACCCTCACTAGATCGGATCTTGCTACCTAAGAACTAAAATGAACAAAATGGAAGATTTCTGTTTCTCTACTTTCTTTGTTACACGAATCCTTACTTCATGCCAAGAAGTAAAACTTCACACCATCTACAAATTGATCGGAATATGGTACTCCTTCATGATAAAAATGCTTTCACAACAAGGTTGAATAGAGGCAATGTGATGGATCAAAATGAAGGACAAATGGTACCTCTAAAATGGCAGGAAAGCCAATGAATCTGAGGCAAGGCAAAGAAACCTGAAACTGAAACAGCCAACATGTCAGAGCTAGACTGTGGTCGACATGAGGAAAAATGTTGTGGGGATGGCATCACCTCTTTATAAAATCTAAAAACTATTGTAACACCTACATGCTGTTAAACCCCCACTTGATGGACGAATGTGTCGAAAAGTAGGTTCCATTTCCAAAATTTTTGCAATGAAATCTGTCAACAAGTGGTTGTGAAGTGGGATGGAGGGACTTACAATCATGCTGGGAGTGTTCATCACTTTGATATACACCTATACAATGCCAAACAACCACTACTGTAGCAAGCCTACATCTCTGAGGTGCCACTTGATGGCCAAATGTGACATGAGAGTGGGCAAAAAATCGAGATCTGAGGCAAGAAACCTGCCAACATGTGGCTGTAAAAGTATGTTGGAGGGACTTACAATCATGCTGGGAGTGTTCATCACTTTGATATACACCTATACAATGCCAAACAACTGCTACTGTAGCAAGCCTACATCTCTGAGGTGCCAATTGATGGCCAAACGTTACCTGAGAGTGAGCAAAAAATCGAGATCTTAGGCATGAAACCTGCCAACATGTGGCTGCAAAAGTATGTTGGAGGGACTTACAATCATGCCGGGAGTGTTTATCACTTTGATATACACCTATACAATGCCAAACAACCACTATTGTAGCAAGCCTACATCTCTGAGGTGCCAATTGATGGCCAAACGTTACCTGAGAGTGGGCAAAAAATCGAAATCTGAGGCAAGAAACCTGCCAACATGTGGCTGTAAAAGTATGATGTATGGACTTACAATCATGCTGGGAGTGTTCATCACTTTGATATACACCTATACAATGCCAAACAACCACTATTGTAGCAAGCCTATATCTCTGAGGTGCCAATTGATGGCCAAATGTTACCTGCTGAGAGTGGGCAAAAAATCGAGATCTGAGGCAAGAAACCTGCCAACATGTGGTTGTGAAGTGGGATGGAGGGACTTACAATCATGCTGGGAGTGTTCATCACTTTGATATACACCTATACAATGCCAAACAACCACTACTGTAGCAAGCCTACATCTCTGAGGTGCCACTTGATGGCCAAATGTGACATGAGAGTGGGCAAAAAATCGAGATCTGAGGCAAGAAACCTGCCAACATGTGGCTGTAAAAGTATGTTGGAGGGACTTACAATCATGCTGGGAGTGTTCATCACTTTGATATACACCTATACAATGCCAAACAACTGCTACTGTAGCAAGCCTACATCTCTGAGGTGCCAATTGATGGCCAAACGTTACCTGCTGAGAGTGGGCAAAAAAATCGAAATCTGAGGCATGAAACCTGCCAACATGTGGCTGCAAAAGTATGTTGGAGGGACTTACAATCATGCTGGGAGTGTTTATCACTTTGATATACACCTATACAATGCCAAACAACCACTATTGTAGCAAGCCTACATCTCTGAGGTGCCAATTGATGGCCAAACGTTACCTGCTGAGAGTGGGCAAAAAATCAAAATCTGAGGCAAGAAACCTGCCAACATGTGGCTGTAAAAGTATGTTGGAGGGACTTACAATCATGCTGGGAGTGTTCATCACTTTGATATACACCTATACAATGCCAAACAACCACTATTGTAGCAAGCCTACATCTCTGAGGTGCCAATTGATGGCCAAACGTTACCTGCTGAGAGTGGGCAAAAAATCGAAATCTGAGGCAAGAAACCTGCCAACATGTGGCTGTAAAAGTATGTTGGAGGGACTTACAATCATGCTGGGAGTGTTCATCACTTTGATATACACCTATACAATGCCAAACAACCACTATTGTAGCAAGCCTACATCTCTGAGGTGCCAATTGATGGCCAAACGTTACCTG